>Ga0207426_1000219_pt1 | contig 135057 bp, 126 predicted proteins | sample AraplaMF_Cvi_mMS_FD_184265 | JGI IMG/M metagenome (GOLD analysis project Ga0207426, IMG submission 184265) | Arabidopsis root microbial communities from the University of North Carolina, USA - plate scrape MF_Cvi_mMS (SPAdes) (version 2) | ecosystem: Host-associated > Plants > Roots >... | reverse complement strand
GGTCGCGATGCCGGCGGCGTCAAGGCGCATCTGGACTACATCGGACGCCACGGCAAGCTGCCCATCGAGACCGACGAAGGGCTGCCGCGTCAGGGGCGAAGCGCAGCCGGGGAGATCACGCTCGACTGGCAACTGGACCTCTGCAGAGGCCAGTACAAGCCCAGGCCGGAGCCCGGCCAGAAGGACACCCGCGCGAAGCTCGCCCACAACATCGTCTTGTCGATGCCGGCGGGCACGCCTCCGGAGAAGGTGCTGGCCGCGGCGCGCATCTTTGCGCGCGAGAACTTCGCGCTGCAGTACCGCTACGCCATGGTGCTGCACACCGACCAGGCGCATCCACACGTGCATCTGGTGGTCAAGTGCGAGCACGAGTTCGAGCCAGGCAAGCGCCTGTTCATCCGCAAGGACACGCTGCGTCAGTGGCGCGAACAGTTCGCCGCGCTGATGCGGGAGCAGGGCGTGGCGGCCAATGCGACGCCGCGGCAGGTGCGCGGGCAGATCCGCAAGCCCCAGAAGGACGCCATCCATCATCGGCTGCGTGCACTTCGGGCGTTCGGGCAACTGCCGACGGGCGAGCGGGCAGGGCAGCGGCCGCCGAAGACCTCGACCTTCATGCGCGCCAAGCTGGGGGGCGTGCTCCAGGTTCTTCGGACGAGGCGAGGCGCCTTGAATGCTGGTCAGGACGTGATGCAGGGTACCCGCGAGCAGGTCTTGGCAAACTGGCGCGAGACCGCCGAGGTCCTGCGACGGCAGGGTGAATCCGGACTGGCGGTTCAGGTGGAGCGCTTTGTCCAGCGCATGCCCTCTGTGCGGACCGATGCGCAGCGCATGGCCGAGCGCTGGGGGGAGGCGGAGAGAAACCGAGTGCAGGAGCGTGCGGATGCCAAGTTACCGGGGGCGCCTGTTCGGTGACCCTGGAATTCCTGCAACGGCCGATAGCTTTTCGCAAGGCCGTAGCTCTGCGCTGTTAGTGAGAGCCACCGATTTGGCTGACGGTGCCCTGTGAGACCAGCGTGCCGTTCACGCAGCGCGCGACAGCAGTCTCTGCTTCATTTGCTCCAGTTGCTGTCACGGGCTGCGATAGAAGATCCAATGTTGCAGCCGCATCCGAGCGCCCAAATGTCCTTGAGCTTGAAGGGCGCCTTCTGGCCGACAATCTTGCCTTTGTCCAGGGCGCGCGGCAGGTTGCAGTGTTTGCTGATCCCATGAAGGTCTCCCATTGAGTTGAGGGAGTCTCAGCATGCGCGCGCCGGAGTGCAGTTGTCCTTGATGCAGCGCTTGCTTTCCATGGCAGGCATCAGCTTTCGCGGCTATGTCTGACCCACGGCAAAGGGCACAATCGGCCAACACCTGACAGTCGAAGCTGTCCTCCAGATTTCCTGAGGAGCCAACGTGTTTTCCCACATCTTTGTGAGCGTCAGTGATTTCGAACGCGCCTTGCGCTTCTACGGCGCGGTGATGGGTAGCCTTGGTGTGGAGCTGCGCTTCTGTGAGCGAGACAGGCCGTGGGCCGGCTGGCACAGCGCAGGTGGCGCTCGCCCCTTCTTCGTCATCTGCAAACCGTACGACGGACAGCCGCACGAGCCCGGGAATGGGCAAATGGTCGCCTTTGCCGCTGCCACGAGGGCGGTGGTCCGAGCTGTGTACCAGACCGCCTTGGAGTATGGCGGCACATGTGAAGGCCCTCCAGGGCTTCGCCCGCACTACCACGACAGCTACTACGGCGCTTATTTTCGAGACCCCGACGGGAACAAGCTTTGCGCTGCCTGTCATGCTCCGCCGCCCGACGACGCATGAGGGGGTCAGCGAACGCCTCGGATGGCTACAGTCGGCCAGTACCGGCCGGCCGCCGACCCCGCTCAATTTGACTGTAAGCAGACATTCGCGACGCGTGCTCGCAACGGGTTGAGTGCGGGCCGCTCAAGCTTCGCTGGAAGCGCGCGCGGACCAAGAGCGGCCGGTCAGATGCGCGGGCCTATTTGGGAAGAAGGCCGGTGCACCATCGCTGTTCGCAAGGCACGCCATCATGGTTCCTATCCATTTGGGTGCCGGGGCAGTTCTTGAGGAAGAACTTTGCCTCAGTGCATGACGACGTCATCTGCGAGCATTACCTGCATCCGTCGCACTAGCGGCTGCCAGACAGGGGCATCGAGGCCTGCCGCGTCTTGTGACGCCACCGCAGGACTTTGGCCGCGACCTTTGAGGCGCACCGGTCGTACTTCCCATAGCTGAATGCGCCCAATGCAAAACGAAAACATCACCGCATGGTCAGGTCCAGACCGATCCACTTGCAAAACTCAAAGGTGAGGAAGAGCACGAGGAACGCAGAAGCGACGAACGCCGAGCCCACCTTGATGGATGTCAGGACCACTGCAGCTGTCTTTTGATTCTTGTACTTCTGTCCCCGTTCGTAATGCCACTTGACGGCCAAATACATGCCCACGCTGAGCACGAGAACCTTGAAAATAACAAAGGAGATAGGGATTGAATTCATGATTGAAAAGACATCAGGTGACAGACCAAGAAATGCCCGAGTGCGGCGAGCAGCTCAATAGACCGATGAAGAAGCGGAAAGATTAATTAATTGGTTGATTAATCAATCCAACGAAACGGGAACGGTCACGTGAATGGGCGTCTGCAAGACGCGTCGAAAGGCGGAGCGGTCCGCCTGCACACAGAAGCACTCTCATCGTGCTGTCGAGTGTTCATCTTCCAGTCTGATACGTACAGAACCAGATCAGCTGAAAATTTCCGTATCAGATGCAAGGAGGCCGGTAGTCGCGTCGGGCAGGCCGACGTCTGATACGACAATCTCGGGAGCGGTCCAGAACGCCCGTATCAGAAAGAGATTCCCATGAACCGCTACGAGAAGCTTGCCGACAACATCGCCCAGCGTATTCGCGCGGGTAGCCTGAAGGCGAACGATCGCCTTCCCTCCGTGCGCGAACTGAAGTCGCAAATGGGCATCAGTGCGTCCACCGTGTTCTCTGCCTACTACCTGCTGGAGGCGCAAGGGCTTGTCGAAGCGCGGCAGCGGTCGGGATACTTCGTTCGAGCGGGGGCGGAAATGCCGACCAATGAACTCGCCGCCAGCGAGCCTGTCCTCCGGTCCATGCCGGTCGACGTCTCGTCGCTTGTCTTTCAGGTCCTTGCGCAGGCTCGCGAGCGCGACATGGTCCCGCTCGGCTCGGCCTTTCCGTCGCCAGAGCTGTTTCCCTTCGAACAACTTGCCGCCGGCCTGACGCGAGCGCTCAAGCGGATGGATCCCTGGCAGACCGTCGAAGATCTGTCACCAGGAAACGCCCAACTACGCCATCAGATCTCCCTGCGTTACGGCAGCGTCGGAATGAATGTTCCTGCGTCTGAACTGGTCATCACCAGCGGGGCGATGGAGGCCCTCAATCTTGCGCTCGAATCGGTGACGCAGCCGGGCGACGTCGTGGCGATCGAAACGCCGACCTTCTATGGTGCGTTGCAGGCACTGGAGCGGCGCGGTCTTCGCGCGGTCGAGGTCGAGACCCACCCGCGTACAGGCGTAGATCTCAGCTCTCTTGCTCGGGTGATCGACCAGCATCCGGTGAAGGCCTGCTGGTTCATGCCGACCTTCCAGAATCCAATGGGCTGCACTATGAGCGACGGAGCCAAGGAGCAACTGGTCAGCATGCTCGCCACCCGCGCCATACCGCTGATCGAAGACGACGTGTACGGCGAGCTCGCGCATGGGGCTCGGAGACCGCCACCAGCCAAGGCCTGGGACCGGGCTGGCTGGGTGCTGCACTGCAGTTCCTTCTCGAAATCCCTGGCACCCGGATATCGCATCGGTTGGGTAGCGGGCGGTCGCTTCGCGGCCACTTTGGGTCGGAACAAGTTGATGAGCTCGCTGGCGACGGCACTCCCCTCGCAACTGGCGTTGCAGGAGTACCTCCAACACCGGAGTTTTGATCGTCACCTGCGCGTCCTGCGGCGTTCGCTTAGCCGCCAGCAAGCTGCATGCTTGCGACTTATCGATCGATACTTTCCGACTGGAACGCGGGTCACACGCCCCGAGGGTGGCTATTTCCTGTGGCTCGCGCTGCCAGAAGGCGTCGACTCGCTCGCACTGCACCAGGACGCTCTTCAGCTCGGCATAGGCGTAGCGCCGGGCCATTTGTTTTCAGCCGACCGCCGATACACCCGGCACCTGCGCATCAACTACGGGCATCTCGGCGACCCGCGCTTGGAAGGGGCTATAAGAAATCTTGGAGAACTCGCCAACGCGCAGCTTAAATCTACAACCGGAAAATCGGGGCCGATCTTCGAGGAGCGTTCGTCGAGACCCTAGTTGGCGTCGATGCAGGTCGAGGTTCGCTGCCTTCGACTGACTCTCAACGTCACGCGCGCCGCTTCTGTCCAGTCGTCGGCGCTTCGCCGCAAGATTGACGGGCACCTCCAAGTCTTGGAAGGTGCCCGCCGAAATGGATGCAGGGGGCACGCTGCCCGCCCACCGGTCCGATCAGCGATCCGATCACGAAACACGAGATCAGACCGACGACCGCGATCACTCATAGGCCGATTTGTGACTCATGATGAAGGTCCACGTCACCGCTACGCGCGGCGTTTCCCCGTACGACATCGGGAAGCCGTCCAGACTCGCCAGCCACCCCTCGGGGATCTGGTGAAGGGTGAGGCGCCGCGCCGTCACCAGTGGCTTGCTCCACGCAAGCATGAGTTCGTTTTCGTCCGTATTCATCGCGGCGCCCTTCATTCATGTGGGAAAGACCGATGGCGAGTCAGAAGGGCTTGTTGGGCAGGAACTTCCCATCCAGCGTGATCACTGCTCGTGAGCCGCCTTCGGGATCCTCTACCTTCTTGATGTCGAGCTTGAAGTTGATGGCGCTGATGACGCCGTCGCCGAACTGCTCGTGAACGAGCGCCTTGAGCGTGGTGCCGTAGATCTGGACCATCTCGTAGAAGCGGTAGACGGTGGGGTCGGTCGGCACTCCGCCGGGGATGCTGCCGCGCAAGGGAATCGCCCGCAGTTCTTTGGCATCGGCAGCGTCCAGGCCAAGTCGGCTGCAGACCAACTCTGCGGCGTGCTGCGGCAGGGCGTGCTGCCCCAGCAGTGCGGCGGTGACATAGGCCACCCGAAGGCCGGTGCCTTCTGCCAATTCACCGAAGCTGATGTCTTTGCTTGCCTTTGCACCAAGCACGCGGGAGGTCAATTCGACGCGAGAATCTTGGGTCACATTGGAATGAAGCATTGCAGTTTTCCTTTCAAAGGGGAGGGAGAGTCAGGCCGCTTTCAGCTGCGGGTGGGGCTCGGAAGCGACGGTGTCGGGATGCTTGGCAAGGCTGACAAAAATGCCGTGCTTGCCATCGAGAGCTTTGACGTCACCGGATTCAATGTCGTAGACCCAGCCATGCAGACTGAGCCGGCCCTGTTCGAGCGCAAGCGCAACGGTCGGGTGGGTCCGTATGTTGGCCAGCTGGGCCACCACATTGGCGTACACCATGGAGCTGACCTTTGCTATCGGCGTGTCATGGGTATGCGCCTCGTTCACCGCCTTGGCGGCGTCGGCATGGCGCAACCAGCCTGCTACCGCGGGAAGGTGATCCAGACAGGTATGCTTGGCGATGGCCGTCATGGCGCCGCAGTCGCTGTGACCACAGACCACAATGTCGGTCACACCCAGCACACCGACCGCATACTCGACGCTGGCGGTGACGCCGCCAGATTCTGAGCTGTAGGACGGGACAATGTTGCCGGCGTTGCGGATCACAAAGACATCGCCAGGCTGTTGTTGGGTCAGCAACTCCGGAATGACGCGGCTGTCGGAGCAGGTGATGAAGAGGGCACTGGGGTTCTGGCTAGTCGCCAGTGTCTTGAACAGGCTCGACATCTTGGGGAAGACATCGGCCTGAAACTTCATCGCGCCTTTGATGAACGGTTTCATGTTAATCACCGTGTTGTTGCGAGGAGTTCATCGTCAATCGTTTCCTCCGGCCGGTCCAAGACCGGTTTCGGATGGACCCGATAGGAACCACCAATAGCACTCTCACCACCGGAAAGGCTGGGCATGCAGCTTCGTCATATTCGCTATCTACTTGCCGTTGCTGAACACGGAAATTTCACGCGCGCCGCGGAGGCCCTTCATGTCTCCCAGCCAACCCTGTCGCAGCAGATCATCCAACTGGAGGAGACGCTGGGTGTGGCGCTTCTAGACCGCAGCGGCAGGACCGTGAAGGTGACAGACGCGGGCAGCGTCTACATTGACCATGCGCGCCGGGCGCTGTATGAATTGGCTGCTGCTCGACGGGCCATCCATGACGTGCAGGATCTCCAGCGCGGCGAACTGCGTCTGGCGACGACGCCGACCTTCACCGCCTACCTGGTCGGCCCCTTGGTGACGGCCTTTCATTTCAAGTATCCCGGGATCGTTATTCGGCTGAAGGAGATGTCTCTCGACACCATTGCTGCAGCGGTTGCGGCCGACGAGGTGGACCTGGGCATCGCGTTCCATGTCTCGCCACCTGCGGACAACATTGAGTGCGAGACCGTTCTGGTGGAGCGACTGAGCGTCGTTGTTGGCCGCGGCCACCGCTTCGCCGCTCTGGGCGAGGCCGTCACGCCTCAGATGTTGTCGGTTGAACGGCTTGGGGTGCTGAGTCCTGATTTCGCAACGCGCGCCCACGTGGACGAGTATTTGAGGTCTCAGGCCATATCGCCATCCATCGCCATAGAGGCCAACACCATCAGCGCCCTGCTTGAGGTCGTCAGGCGTAGCCATGTGGTCACCATTCTTCCCGAAGCCATTGGCGAGCAGCATCCGGATCTGTGCAATATCGCGATCTCCCCGGCACCCGACCCGCGCACAGCCGCCCTGTTACGTCGAAGGGATGCTTACCAGTCTGCAGCCGCCTTGGCGTTTGCACAGCTGTCCAGGACTGTTTGCGGGTGAGCAAGATTGCTCTTGCTCCCACTCCTTGCGGGTCTTCTTGGATAGCGGCTCAAGGCCAAGCGTGATCTGTCCATGCCCAGCATCGTCCTATTCGCTTACGCCTCTCGCCGCCGGACTGACGCGAGGCTTTGCAGACCTTTCCTCAACGGCACTCAGGCTTTGTTGGTCACCTTGTCAGCAATGAATTGGAGGGCTCGCAGAGCGGGTGCCGGATCACCGCTGTACTGGGCCTGCACGATGGCGCCATCCACGGCGCTGGCCAGGGCCTCGGCCGTCCGCTTTCGCTGACCCGACTGCGGCAGCAACGCTTCGATGACGTCGGTCATCTGCTGCTTGTGCTGGCGAGTGGCTTGGACGACAGCTGGCATCGTGGGTCCCATCTCGCTGACGCCATTGAGGAAGGCGCAGCCTCGGAAATCGCCGAGCGCCCTGCCACGGAACCATTCCTTCATCACTGGCGGGAGCGCCTGAGCGCCTTTTGACGCGCCGCCGTGGCGCTCCAATGCCTCAGTGAACCACTTCATCCACCGTTCGTGGCGAAGGTTCAGGTACGTCAGGATGAGGTCGTTCTTGCTCGGAAAGTGCCTGTAGAAGGTCACCTTGGTCACGCCCGCCTCGGCGATGACGCGGTCGATCCCGGTGGCTCGAAGGCCTTCGGCGTAGAAGAGGTCGTGCGCGGTGCGCAGGATGCGTTCTCTAGCCGGTAGGTCACTGTTGCTGATGCTGACAACTTTATTCATGGGTCGACTATAGACAGACTTGTCTACTTGCGCCAGAATGCGCCCACGTAGACAGAGCTGTCTACCTGCCGCAGGTCTGCGGCTCACGACAGACCCTTGATTGATAAAGGAATTGCCATGGAAACCCGTCCCCCCCTGCCCCCGTTCACTCTCGAAACTGCGATCCAGAAGGTTCGCCTAGCGGAAGACGGCTGGAACAGCCGTGATCCGGCCAAGATCGTGTTGGCCTACAGTCCTGACACCAACTGGCGCAACCGGGCCGAGTTCCCGCAGGGCCGTGCCGAGGCCAAGGCGCTGCTGGAGCGCAAGTGGGCACGAGAGCTTGACTACCGCCTGATCAAGGAGCTCTGGGCCTATACCGGCAACCGCATCGCGGTGCGCTTTGTTTATGAATGGCACGACGACGCCGGCAACTGGTTCCGCAGCCACGGCAACGAGAACTGGGAGTTCGACGAGAACGGCCTGATGACCGACCGCCATGCCAGCATCAACGACAAGCCCATCAAGGCCGAGGAACGCAAGTTCCACTGGCCGCTCGGCCGCCGTCCGGACGACCACCCGGGTCTGACCGAACTGGGTCTTTGACGGCGACGCACTGTGCCATCTTTTCGCAAGCTATGCGGAGCACACTTGCGAACGAGGTCGGCATTAGGCCCATGGGCTAACGCCATCTGCGCGGCAGGCGCTGCACGTTGCGGGCATGTTGCCTGCACGTGCCGCTTTAGATCGGGCACGTGGCGCCGCGGGCTCACGCGCTTGAAGTGGGTCACCGCGTGCTTAGCTTCGTCATCGATGGCCTGACGTTCTACCACCGCGGGCAGCGGCAGCTCAAGACGAACGCTGCATCCAGCCTTGACCGCATTCGAGCGGGGCGCGATGACCACTAAGAAGCAGCCCGATGACCGATGGGGGCCCAAAGCCGTCCTTCGGCCACCCTATCGGAGTGCCTGGTACCGGTACCGATCGCGCTGCCACCACCGCGGCATTTGGTCAACGCGATGCTACTTCGCAGATGGCCTGGGCAATCTCGTCTTCACTCCGGCCGCCATTGATTGCGACATGGCCGCCAAAGACGAAGTGCGGAACGGAGTGCACGCCGGCGGCAGCGGAGGCGGCCGCCGACTGCTCGACCCGCGCGCGCCATGCCGGATCACGCGCAATGGCGAGAGCTTCGTCGCGCTCGAACCCGTGTGCTACGGCGATGTCGGCCAGCACATCGGCCTTGCCAATATTCCTCGCCTGCAGGAAGTGGGCCTCCGTGAACGCGACCGCGAGCTGGTGCTGCGTGCCGCGCGCACCCGCCGCCTTGATGAGCGCATGGGCCGCCTGCGTCGGATAGGCATAGGGTTGACGCCCAAGATCGAGGTCGAGCCCGGACGCACGGGCTTCGGCTTCGGCTCGAGCAAAGGAGGCCTTTGGGTCGGTCACCCCATATCGCTTGAACAGCAAGTCAGGGATATACAGCCCCTCAGCCGGTGTGTCCGGCATCAGCAGGACGGGATGGTGACGAATGTCTACCGGGAGGTCCGGAAAGCGCTCTTTCAGAACCTTGTCGAGGCGGTGCTGGCCGATGATGCACCAGGGGCAGGTGATCTCGGTATAGAGGTCGATTTGCAACATGCTGGTCTTCCCTTGTTTCAGTCGTCAGCGATGCCGGGCGCGGAGCGCACGAACCGTTTGTCGGCAATCTGGCTCACAAGGAACTTCGCCAGATTGCCCCGCGAGAGCTTCGAGCCGAGCTTGGCTCTTCCGTACCAGCCCACAGCGATCCCTCCGTGCGCAGGGCCGTCTTGGAGGAACGGAATCCGCACGATCGTCCAGTCCAGGTCCGAATTGGCGATCAGTTCGCCAGTCGCTCTGATGTCGTCGTAAGCCTTGCGAACAACCACCTTGAAGAACAGCACGGCCGCGCGCGAGCTGAGGTCGAAACCATCCTTGGGGTCGCGATAGCTCGCCGTGGAGACCTGGAGAAGACGCCGCACGCCCAATCGCCGCATTGCGGCCATGATGTTGGACAGGCCGTGCATGATGGGTCGGTCACCCTGCACCTTCAAACCGTTCGGGCCCAAGGCGCTGATGACAGCGTCAGCACCCTGGACACACTTCGCAATCGCGTCCCGGTCTTGCAGATCACCAACAACGATTTCGACTTTCCCGGCGAACGCGGCGAGCTTCTTGGCATCGCGCGTATAGACAGACAAGGCGTAGCCTTGCTTCAAGGCTTCTTCGATGATGTGCCGTCCGGTCGACCCGGTGGCTCCGAATAGGGCGAGCTTCATTACGCCCCTCCCTGATGGTTCGCGGGCATGGCCGGGAGATTCGAGTCCACACGATCGCGTTTGGTGACAAGCGACCAGATCTCTTCCGCGATCACGTCGGGATCGATAAGCGGCAGGGTTTTGCTCGCTGCCATGGCTTCACGCCGCTTCCGTCAACAAGGACTGCACGGTCGCTTCGGCCTTCGTGATGGCGGCCCTGACGGCGTCCGGACCGAGCACTGTGCCTTCGATGCGCACGAGCTCGACGTTGGTCAGCCCGATGAAGCCGAGCAGGTGCAGGAGATAGTTGGTCTGAAAATCGAAGGGTGCATAAACCCCCTCGGAGAACACGCCGCCGGCAGCGGTGACCAAGTAGACCTTCTTGCCCGTCAGCAACCCCTGAGGCGCACCGGTCCCGTAGCTGAAAGTGACGCCTGGCCAAGTCACGTGGTCGAACCAAGCCTTGAGTTGCGAGGACGGACCGAAATTCATCATGCCTGAGCCGAGCACGATCACGTCGGCGCCCTGCAGTTCATCGACCAGCGTCTGGGCGTTCCCGACGGCCTCGACCTGCTGCGGGGTGCGCGCTTCGGGGGACGTGACGCGGCCTTGGATGTAGGCCGCTGTGATGTGCGGCGCCGGGTCCGCGGCAAGGTCGCGAACCGTCAGCGTAGCGCCGAGGCGGGCCTTGACGCCTTCGGCAATCTCGGTCGCGAAGCGGGTGGACAGACTGTCGGCCCCGCGAGGGCTTGAAGTGATCAATAGAACGTTGCTCATAGCATGGATCCTTGGTATTTGAGAGGAACTAGGTACCTCATAGACTCTGAATTACTAAACAATACCAAGGAGGGTAGGATTCCCGCCTGCGTTCCACAAGAAGGCACATCCATGTCACTGAGTCACACAGCCCTGCCCGCCGAACTGCCGGCCCCTGAAACCGGGGGCTGCCGCGCGACCCGCGAAATCCTGAATCGCGTAGGCGACAAATGGAGCCTCTACATCGTTGCCTCGCTTGCCAACGGAACGCGGCGCTTCAATGAGTTGCGGCGCGGGATCGACGGCATCTCCCAGCGCATGCTTACGCTGACATTGCGGGGAATGGAGCGTGATGGATTGGTTACCCGGACGATCTACCCGACCATCCCGCCACGCGTCGACTACGACCTCACCGAATTGGGTCGGACACTGTTAGAGCCGGTTATGGCGCTCGTCAACTGGGCGAACGACAACCAGTTCGCCATCGCCGAAGCACATCGCCGCTTCGACGAAGCGCCAGAGCCGGGGACCGTCCCTGCACAAGGCGTTGTCCATCGACGGCGCTAAGGCGGCGGAAACATGCGCGAACCTGCCGGCTGCTGGCTCCGCGACATGCGGCTGAACAAGGAGAAGATGAAGCCGCTGCCGGCAATCAAATCGACGGGCTTGACGTTGACGTTACGCCACGCATCTGATGAAGGCTCTCGGAGCCACCAAAGTCGTCGCCTGTACGTAGCGGCGCCACACAAAGTTCGGCGGCTGCTATGAAGGTGGCGCATTAGGTAGCTGAACGCCACTTTGTCGCCGACGCGTCTGCATTCACTCGCGCCGGCGACCGCGCCGAAGGTATCGCACCAATGCTGCCGTCCGCGAATGTCGGGAAGTGGCCGGGAGTGTCTACATCTGCTCGACCAGTTCGCAGCAACCCGTTGACGTGAATACGCGCACCCGAACGTCTGGGGGATCAACTACCGCTACCGCTGCATCCAAGGCTCCAGGCACTGAAGATGACTTCTGCGAAGCCCTGGCTATCCTCGACTACCCCTTCCAGCCGCTCGAAAGCAATACGACGTGAGGCCAGGAATTGGGCCGCATATGCGACGGCTTCAGAATTTTTCATCAGAGAACGGGGGCGAGTGTCTGGTTTTGGCCGTCAGACGTCGGCGGAGCCGAGAAGGTACACCTTCGAGCCTACGGGAAGACTGGACTTCGCGACCGCACGAGGCAAGGAAAACGGCGCGTGAACCATAGGCCGCCCTCGGTTAATCATCTCGAAGGCGACGATGTTCGTCCGAACCTGCGTGCCCTGCGGAGTCTCGATGAGGAGCTGCGCCCCAGTCTTCACGTCCTGTCCGAACGCATACGGGACGCCCGGCACGAGCACACAACCTCGGCCGCCGATATCAAACACGTCTTCGATTTCGAACAAGAACTGCATCTTGATGGTCGTTGGGGAAGAACTGGAGGGCCGAGGCGAACTTCTGCTTTTGGCCGCATTCTGCCGCAGGCGCGTTGGCGTCAGCGGGCTCATACCGGGTGTACGACGGGGACCTAAACCGGACCTTCACTGGACCATTCTCATGACCTCGCGTTGCGGGTTAAGCGGATCCCAACCCGGGTGATGCCAGAACGCTTCGAGTTGAATCTGCTCGTATAGATCAAGCTCAGAGCCGTACAGCGGGTATACGCCGGCAATGAAGCAGTCGTATTTGTTCATCCGCACAGCTTTTTGCTCTCGGTCCAGATGGGGCGGAGCAAAGATCAAGAAGGCGTCCATATCGGATTCTTCGCTGATCGAGCGCCCATATTTGATCGTGTTCCCGTAACTAAAAGGGCAGCGACCGCGAAGACGGCTTACAAGAAAGCCGATGGCGAACGGCCAGGCATGTACCAGTGACTCCATTGAGATCATTAGCTCACATCGCCCTCGCTTCCAATCGGGGTGATTGGCCAGAGACAAACCGTATGTGAATGCCGTTATGAACCCCGGCTTCGGCCAATTTTCATAGGTCAGCACCGCTACATCGGGAAGCTGCGCATCTTCCGACTGAACCATGCGTATGTCCGGCTCCAGATTTCCGGTAATGCTGGCGAGATGGGCGAGAAAGATTTCTTTGTCTGTCATTTGCTCGATGCGAGTCGCCAGTTCTGGCCGCATTCTTCCGGAGTGGTGAATGGCCGCTCCTGGCCGAATGCCGAGCTTGGAGTTCCAAACGGCTCCCGCTTCGGCGGCCGCTTGACATCCTATTCAACGCTGTACTGCTCCCGTAGTTCAGCCCATTTCAGCATGCTGTCCAATGCCGGGCACAGCTGTTGCCCCCAGGCCGTCATCCGATAGTCGACCCGGGGTGGCACTTGCGAGTGGACGGTGCGTTCAACGATGCCGTCCGCCTCAAGCTGTCGCAATTGCTGGGAGAGCATTTTCTGGGAGATACCGGTGATGCATTTCTCCAGGTCCGAGAACCGCAGCACCTTCCCACCAAAGAGGTGGAACAAGATGACGAGCTTCCAGCGCCCCTCCAGAAGGCTGAAGCAAGCCTCGACGTCGATGGCGGCAGTGAGCGGCGTGTAGGCCTTGCGCTCCGCGGCGGGCCGAGCACTAACTTTTTGGTGCGTACTTGTCATGAGGTGAGCGTAAGCCGAGCATCCGTGCATTGCAACTTGCTCACCGATTTCCATGAAAGTCCAAGCTCCTTCCGCTATCGCCCGCTACCTTGAATCTTGTGGAGTAGACGACGGGGTCTCGCTCAACGAATATTTCCACGCGGATGCCATTGTTCGAGACGAGGGCGAGACCCTCCGCGGCCTGGACGCAATCAAGGGCTGGAAGACGGCAGCTGAAGCCAGGTACCAGTATCGGCTGACGCCACTCGGCCTCTCGCGGGTAGGCGACACGTTCAAACTGCTGGCGCATCTCGAAGGCAACTTCCCCGGCAACCGAGTCGAATTGATGCACGTCTTTGGCCTCAAGGACGGCCTCATCGACTTTCTTGAAATCCGTACACCTGTCGACCTCGAGGGCCGCAGGGTGCTCGTTACGGGCGGTACCAAAGGAATTGGAGCCGCCGTGGTCGCGCAACTGAGCCAGGCTGGAGCCACGGTGTTGACCGCAGCCCGCTCCGCGCCTGCAAACCTTGGGAAAGCGGCCTTTGTGGGCGCAGACCTGTCCACTGCAACTGGCTGCGACGACGTTGTGCGCGCCGTCGAGGAACAGCTCGGCGGCGTGGACGTCGTGGTCCATGTGGCGGGCGGCTCTTCGGCACCGGCCGGCGGCTTTGCCGCGCTCGATGACGACGAATGGCAAAAGGCCCTCGCCATGAACCTCTATGCTGCCGTGCGCATTGACCGAGCCCTGCTGCCAGGCATGCTTGCCCGCGGTGTTGGCGTCATCGTTCATATCACCTCCATCCAGCGGCAGATGCCATTGCCGGAGGCGACCACCGCCTACGCGGCCGCGAAGGCCGGCCTGTCGACGTACAGCAAGAGCCTGTCCAAGGAGGTCAGTCCAAAGGGGGTGCGCGTGGTGCGCGTGGCACCCGGTTGGGTGGAGACCGAAGCTGCGGTGAGTCTTGTCGAGAGGATCGCCTCGGAGAACGGGACAGACTACGAGGGTGCACGCCGCTCCCTCATGAACTCCCTTGGCGGCATACCGCTTGGGCGTCCTGCCAAACCTCAGGAAGTCGCAGACCTGGTCGGATTCCTAGTGTCACAGCGTGCCGCCTCCATCACGGGGGTCGAGTACGTTATCGACGGGGGAACAGTCCCTGTTGTGTGAGGCATGGTGCAGCGCAGGGCCGGTCTACGCGGAGTGCGACCGGCAAGGGCCAGGAAGCCAAATGAAGCACTCGAGCTCGAATCAGAAGGTCGGGCCGAACGTCAACTTCTGCCCGGCTACGGTAGTTCGCGAGCATAACCCAAGGGCTACTCTCGCTGCGAAGCGGGCATCGCTCTCGTTGAGTGACCGATAGGTAAACGCAACGCAGACGCGGCTGGAAAGATATCCGGTCGTAGCCTGCGCCCATTTCCCCGCCGCCGAATCGTGCGATGAACTTAAGAAGTTCTGTGGAAATGTGCGACTCGAGATTTGCATTTCACGGGGCCTTGGGCGGTCTGGCGTATCCCAAGGCGTACCTGGAGAAAAGGAATAGAGAGCGAAAGCGCTCGCTCGAGCGGGCCGCGCGAGCTTTTCGATCCAGACCCAGCCCCGTCCCCAGGAAATTTCACGCCCATCGTTGCACGATCGCGATCAGCAGGAGGTGCAGTGGATAGAGAACATAGAAGATCCATCGGCTGCGTGGGACCGAAATGTCGATCTGACCCGCCCCCCAGATCAGAGGTAACGCGGCCAAGGCCGCGAAGTTGCCATTGATGATGACGAGCGAGGCCGTCGCCAGAATCCACAGCAGAAGCCGAAGACGTCCCGGGCTGCGCACGAAGGCCCAGGCGCCTAGACAGTAAAGCAGTGCTGGCCACCAGAACTCGACGATCGAGCCACCGAAGAGAAAGACGATCGCTGCGGTGCATCGGCGGAGCCGTCCGCCACGTTCGATCAGCCAGACGATCAGCACGGCCAGCAGGAGTGTGGCCAAGATATTCAAGGGCCACCAGCCCACCAGTTGAACGAAGGGCGGTGTGGCCAGCAACGCAAAGACCGCCAGTCGTTTCATGGTACGCACATGCACGCCGATCGCCAGAGAGGTGGCGTGCGCCAGATGGGCCATGAGCACGAAGCCGAAGAGCGGCATCGCCATGCGTCCGAGTGCATAGAGCGCCGGGATCGCTCCATGCAGCAGGTACTTGTTGATGTGGTCGCCTGTCATGAGCGCGAGGCCTATCCACTTGAGTGCTTCGAGAGAGCGGGCCGAGATCGACCAAGGGGATATTGCCGCCGGAAGGTTCGTTCGGGCGCGCGCGGCTGGGTTTCGTGCCATGGAGAGAGCGGGCTGGGGACGCTGGCACGTGTCAGTACCCAGGGCGCAGGTCGATGCCTTCGTCCCACGGCTTTTGCCATTCAGTGCCGTACTGTGCGGCGAGTGCCGGTGCGTTGCGCACCACCAGCACATTTTCGGCGTTGCGTTGTGCCGCCGAGGAGGTGTGGTTGAAGCTACCGGTCTGCACGAAGGTTCCATCCGCAACGATGAACTTGTTGTGCTGTTGCGCGTAGCGCGCATTCGTGCGGATCGGTACCCGTCCATCGGTCAGGAAGCGGGCAGCGGAGTAGGCCTTGGCAGCCTCGTCGGCATCGATCACCACGAACACCCGGACACCCCGGCGTTGTGCGTCGCGCAGGGCGATGGCCACGGGGCGGCTGGTGAAGCCGTAGGCCGCAACCAGGAGTGTCGAGCGGGCGTTTCGTATGGTGTCCAGCACGAGTGGCAAGGCCGAGCCGGGAATGAAGGCTGCCGTGTAGGGCACGGTCTGCGTGAGGGGCGGGGCAGGTGTTGCGAGTTGCGCAAGCCCCGTTGAGGGCGCGACACAGGTGAAGCTTGCGACGGTGGCCGCGAATTTCAGTGGCACGCTCGCGCAGAGCCTAGACACGCTCATGGCTCGGCTCCCCGCGATCGCGCGTCGGATGCAGGCGGACATGTTGCGCCGCATGACGAAGACGTCGCTCCGGAAGGTGAATGGAGCGACCCTGTGCCAATGCATCGGCCATCCGCACGCGAATCAGCTGCATCAGTCGCTGCTGTCCAGCCTGATCTGTGGTCAGGCGGTCGGCGTATTGCTCGGCCAGCCTGAGGCATTGGGTCGCCGTGCGCAGTTCCGGTTGTTCGGGCGCCGCCGCGTCGGGCTGAAGCGCTCCGGTGCGCACTTGGTGGATGAACCGTTCCATCGCCTGGATGTGATCCGGCGTTTCAATACGCCACCGGGTACGTTGCACGACGATCTTCTGCTCGCCGATCGTTTCGCCTTCCGTGTTGCGGGTCGCCACGCGAACGTTGACCGGATGGGTGCCTTGCTGCGTGAGCACGACCTGGTCGCCCATGTGCGGTTGCGAAACCGATTCAGCAAGGGCGCGTTCGAGATCGGATCCCCAGATTGTGCGGTCGCCGTCCTCCGTACGAAGCTGCACGTAGAAGGACATCCGCTCGCTCGGATCGAACCGGTACGGCGCCGGCGCGGCTGCCAGCAGGATGCCCTGCATCTGTTGCTTTGAAGAGGCGCCATCTTCGTGCGTCGTCGCTGCCTGCGGGGTTGGCTTCCGTTCGGTCTCCTGCGGGGGCTGTGAGCTCTTTAGAGTACGTTGGACCTGAAGTACTTCGGGCGGGGTTGGCTTGTAACCCTGGACCTCGATGCCGCGCAGGGTGGCTTCGCGCCACATGCTTTGCCGAAAGGACTCCGTGCCCTTGATCCTGAGCACCTGCCAGCCGCGCGCTTGGGCAATCGCCACGACCCCCTGCAGCACGGCGCGGTTTTCGGTTTGCACGCGGATGCGATCACCATCGTCGATGAAGGCCAGGGTGCGGTCGGGGAAGAAGTAGCGATCGCCGATATGCAGGTAGAGACGCTCGACGGCATCGGGCACTCTGGGGCCGCCGTGGCTCGCAGCAGGCTTGTCACCCTGGGCTTCACCGGCAAAGCCTTGTGAGGCGGTGTCCTCGATGTCCGTCGGGGACTTTTCGGGGGAGGGATCTCTGGGCATAGAAGTTGTTCCAGGCGGGCGCAGCCATGCGAGCGTGAGGTTGTCCGTCAGTCCAGGATTCGCGCCATGAACTCATCGGCGTGGCGCCGGAGTTCCCCGTCGCTGAGCTGCTCGGCGGGGATCACCACATCTCCGAAGTCGAAGGAGAAGTCGTCCAGATTCAGGTCGCCACCTGTTGTGTGGCTGGTAAAGGGTTGGACACGCCTGTCGGTTGTTCCCTGTTCGGCATCGGCCGGGGCCGCGCAGGCGGGTGTGGCGAGCTGGCCGTGTTGGCCCACGTCCAGCTTCGGGACCGATGGCGGCGGCAGCTCGCGCGCGGCAAAGAACCTGTCGCGGAAATAGAAGATGCGGCGCGCGAGCACCGGGCGCAGGCCTTCGTAGAACAGGATCATCCGATCCGGTCCCAGTTCCTTGACCTCCTGGGGCAGGAGCAGGCGACGTGCCTGTTCGCTGATGCTGACCGTCGACGCCCTGCCTGGACCGTCGGTGCCGCCCCACATCGGCCTGCTCACGGTCTTCTGGCGAACGGTACATGTTCCCAGTTCGCGCGAGATCGCTTCCGCATCCTCGTATTCCTTGGGCGGGAACACGATGCGCGCGGCCAGCATCTTGCGGATCGACTTCGCGCCCTCGCTGCCGTATTTCTCGATCAGCTGCGAGCCGGACTGCACGATGACGACGGTGCGCACGTTGTAGCCGGGCAGGAAAGCCGTGGATTCGGCGATGACGGGAATGCGACCGAGGGCGGGGAACTCATCGAGCATCAGCAAGAGCTGCAGACGAAGCTCTGGGTTGGCCTCGGGGAGTTCCCGTGTCTGCAAGCCGATGGCCTGCTGGAAGAAGAGATTGAGCAGAGGCTGCAGCCGGGCCATGTTGTCGGGATTGATCTGCACGTAGATCGAGATCGCTCGCTTGCGCAGATCCCGCAGATCGAAGTCGTTGGCCGAGGTCGCGGCATCGATCATCGGGTTGAGCCACAGGTCCAGACGGCTGGTGAAGGTCTTGCGGATGCTGGATGCTGTGGTCGGTGCCAGGTCGATCACGTCGTAGAGGCTTCGCACCGCCTCCTGCGACAAGGGGTAGCCGGCACGCTCGCATGCCTCGATCACGCGCTTCCAGTGCTTCTGGAAGCCCTCGGCATCGCTGGCCATCCCTTGACGCAGCACCTCGCCCAGGGTCCGAGTCGCGCCCTCGGTCTCGAAGAGATAGAGGGCGATGCCCAGGAACAAGGAGCGGGCCGACGAGGTCCAGAACGGATCGCCGGCGAACGGGTCGGGAAAAAGCATCGTCCCGATGCGCTGCAAGTCATCGATGCAGCGGTAGGGCGATTCGGACACATAGCCGAGTGGATTCCAGCGCGCCGAGCACTCGCGTTCCGACAGGGGGTCGAACAGATGCACCTGCTGGCCGTGCGCGGTTCGAAAACCCGCCGTGCGCATGAAATTCTCGCCTTTGATGTCGCTCACGATGGCGGAGCCGGGCCAGTTCAGCAGGTTGGGAATCACGACGCCGACGCCTTTGCCGCTGCGCGGTGGCGCCTCGAGTTCGACGCCCTGCTGGCCGGGCAGGACCAGGTAGCGATGCCCCAGGCGCCCGAGAATGATGCCGTTCTCCTTGAGAAGGCCCGCCTGTCCGATCTCGCGCCGGGTGGCGAAGCGCGCATTCCCGTGCAAGGGCCGGCGCTTGGGGCACATCGCCACACCCACCAAGCCCAGCGCCAGTGCCTGAGAGCCAGCCAACGCCATGATCAGCGTACGCCGCACATCAGGCCGCTCGCCGTGGGCCCTCCAGTAGCGGTGAAGCGTGAGCAACGGGGCTTCCTGTGTCGGCAGTCCCAAAGCCATCAGAAAGACATGGGCCGAGACATACAGGCCGACCGCCGCCGCAACCAGCAGCGCGACCGCAATCCTGAACGGGCTAGGCCAACGCTCGGAGCTTGGTGCCAGGGTCATACCAGATCTCCCGCACGATGCGCCGCTGCCGGCCGTCCTGGCGGTCTCTCGCGCATTGCACGACGATGTCCACGCTCATCTGCGCCAGCTCCACGCCCTCGCGGGTGCTCATGCCATGGCCCGCCTGGCTGCGCTTCATGAGCTGCGCCAGCGCCACGAAGGCCAGTTCGGCGCTGTCCGCGTGCACGCTGGTGATGGAGCCCGGGTGGCCGGTGTTCACGGACACCAGGTAGTCGTAGACCTCCTCGCCCGTACGCAACTCGGACACGAACACCCGGTCGGGTCGCTGTCGCTTTGCGCTGGCCAGCAACTGGCCGGGCGTGACTTCGGCCTGCCCCTGGGCGCCCTGCGAATAGAAGAGCCTCACATGGTTCGGCTGGTTGCGCAGCGAAAGCTCCTTGACATCCTCGATGGTGATGAGGCGGTCCTCGGCAGGCACCTCGAGAATCAGTGCCTTGCTGACGGTCGTCTTGCCGGACCCGGTTGCACCGGACAGGAGAATGTTCTTGCGCAGTTGGACGGCGCGGCGCAGGAACGGTGCGAACTGCATGCGCGCGAGAAGGGCCGCCAGTTCCCTGTCTTCGCCAGATCGGGCTGTGGCGTCCGATTGCCTCTCCAGCGTCGCGGGAATACAGCGTGTCGGCGCGAAGATCTGCATGCCCTCCAGGTCTTCGAGCGTCCAGAGGGCGTTGGACGGACGGCGCACAGTGATCGAAACTGTCCGCTCCAGCGTTGCGGGCGGCAGCACGACCTGGATTCGCTCGCCACCTGGCAGGGTTGCAGACAACAGGGGCTCGTTCGCCGAGACACGCTGCCTGGTGAAGTTGGCCACAAGCTTGGCGATAGCCATGCACCAGTCGAAGCTGGCGAACGGCAGTGCCTCGCGGGTCCAGCCCGATTGTCGTTCCACGAAGGCCACACCGGGCTCGTTGATGCAGATCTCGGTGACTTCGGGATCGCCAAGGAGACGGTCGAGCGGGCCCAGGAAGAGGGCGAGGGAGGAGGGCGTCTCCGCGGATGCCGCGGTCAGCGCGGACTCACGCGCCGCTTGCCCGTTTTGTGCGGCGCCGCCGCACTCCCGGTCAAGGTGTGGTGGGGGTCGCTCGAAGCGCATAGACGCTCCTGAAGTCCATGTCGCGGGCGACCAGGATCTGGATCCGCTCGCCCTGGTTCTTGATGACCGTGGGCGGGATCGCGATGGTGTTGCGCAGCACCTCCGTGATGACGTCCCGGTTGCCCTGAGGCGCCAGCACCACGCCGCTGCCGAGACGGGGACCGCGCTGCTGGTGGGCGGTGATGGCCTGCATCGTGCCGTCGATCACCGAGATCAGGATCGCAGCACCGAAACGATCCCAGAAATGGGTGTCGACGAATCCCGGGAGGCCGTTGCGTCCCAGCTCATCCGTGCCAGGTGAGGCCAACTGAACCACCACGCCAGCAGGCGTGCGGGCTTCGTTCCACACGACGAAGACCCGGCCCTGTCCCTGGCGCGGAACGCCACGCTGCTCGCCGACGTACTTCGTGCCGCGCTCCAGCAGGACGACCTTCCCGTCCGCACCGTAGATGTCGCTGCTGCCGATGCAGGTGGTCATGCCTTCGTAGGTCGAGTCGATGGCTGTTTCCAGAGTGCAATCGATGAAAGCCCCCCTGGGCAGCAGCATTCGCCGCGTGGGAAGCATCTGGGCTGCAACCGCCGGGGTGGAGGTGGAGCGAAGGCTGGTGGCGAGGCCACCGCTCCCGGTCGCTGCCGAGACAGCCTGAGGCGCCTGCAACGCCCCGATCAACTGCGCCATCCCCGGAACGCCACTGGACGCCATCGCCGGCTCTGCCGATGCCTGAGATGTCAGGGCTGCTCCTTGCGATAGCGACTGGGCGCGTCGCAGCACAGGGAGGCCCAATTGGCGCTCCAGAGCGATCTGCTCGGGCGTCTTTGGTGGTGGTCCCGCGTTGGGAGGTGTTGCCGACGGTGGTGCGGACGGGTTGACGGCCACCGGCGCCGGGCCTGGCGGCGCCCCGGGAAGGGCCAAGCGGCCCAGCGGCGGCACTTTCATCTCTCCGTCAGCGCGGGCCGCGTTCGTCTTTTGCGCGGTCTCTTCGGCATCCTTTGTTCTGGCGTACTGCGTGCTGTAGTACCAGAAAAGGAATCCAGCACCCAGAAGGATGATTGTGGCCAGCGCCAGGGATCCGCTGACCCGGGATTGGATGGAGCGCTCGCGATTGACCGAGGGGATGGTGCGCTCGCCCGGGATCGCCGCATTTCCTTCGGTTGAAGAAGAAGGCTCGCGCTGTGAACTCGAGGCACGTCGTGATGACAGGATCTCCCCGGTGTCCGGGTCGACATCAGGCACTGTGGATTCCTTCGAAGGCTCGATCCGGGCGTTGTGGGGGAAGCGTTCTGGATCGGTCATGGACCGTCTCCCGTGATGACACGCTGTACGCTGGGGGCGGTGGTGTGATTCGGCGCGCGTGCGCCACCGCCGGCGAAGGATCGATTGACGATGCAGCCGACCAGCATGCCCCGGCGCGCCACCAGGCGACGCGCGACGCGGTGGACGACGACCTCGTCTTCTTCGACATGGAAGTTCAGCAGCGATTCGGATCCGTCGTCGTTCTGAACGAAGAGCGCCGGGAATTCCGAGCGCGCCTGGAAACGCAGCCGGGTGTGCACGCCGTCGTCATAGACGCTCACAGGCCTGAGCGAATCGCTGCCGCAAAACCAGTAGTCCGTGTTGCGCGGCCGGTCGGCCGCCTCCCGTTCCAAGCGGGTCTCGGCGCGGCGATGTTCCCGAGCCGCTGCCGCCGCGCGTGCGTCGTCTTCCGGATAGACGAAGCGCACCGAATAGATCATCCGCCTGGTGGCCGCGCCGGCGGGCGCCGTCGTGGAGACGGCGTAGTCGAAGTGGTAAACCCGACGGTTGGTCAGCACGGTGAAGTTGGTGGAGGCGTGCGACTCCTTGGGCTTGATGAAGAAGTGATTGCGCTCGGTGCCGACGTCGAAGGCGCCGTTGTCGCCCGAGCCCAGGTTCACGAACTCCTCGCCCTCAGCGAACTGCAGGTGGATCTGGTAGCCGACGTAGCCCTGCAGTGTGACGACATCGTTGGCGTTGTAGGCGACCACCCGCACCCGTGCGTCGACCTTCCCGGCCGGAGGTACGGTGGCAGCCGTGACGAAGGGCGCGGCGAACACCAGGCTCACCGCAAAGCCGATCGCGCGCTGTGCGCCTTGGGGCGTCATCGTCCATCCTGCCTGCCGGATGCCACGTCCGTTGCGGTGACCTCGGGCTCGCGTCGGTACTCCACGACACGGAAGCCCAAGGGATTGAGCGAGCGCGTCTTGTTGTCCTTCGACGGGCGTACATAGGCGAACTCGATCGTGGAAACCCAGTGACTGGACTGCTCTTCCCCCGTGCCGCCCGGCCGCATGAGGCGGGTGAAGCGTACCTGCGCCAGGCGGTCCTTGCCGCTGTCCAGCTTCAGGAAGGTGATCGAGCGAACTTGCGTGCGAATGGAGGTCCCATCCTTGTAGACGTTCAGTGGTGAGACCGGGTTGTCGACGGCCCACAGGTTCGCCCATTCCTGGTTCAGTCGCGGCGAGTTCTGGGAGGCGACCAGTTCGTAGTCCGCCTCCGCGGTGCCGGAGAAGTAGCGCTCGCGCGCGAGCACATAGTTCTGCAGGAGGTTGCGGGTCACCAACGGCTCGATGTCGGCTGTTCCTTCGTAGGTCGGAACGATGTCGACGATCCCGCTGCTGCTGTCGACTCGGATCAGAACGGGGACGGGTTGCTTCAGGGGCGTGAGGCCCCCGACGGCAACGACCGCGAGGACTGCGATGACAGCCGCCACGGCGGCAACGATCCAGGCGACTCTGATAGAGCGTTCTGCTCTACGCGCGCGATCCAGTTCCCAGCTCTGGGCCTCGAGCAGGTAGGTCCGCGGCGCGGTGTCATGGGACATTGGCGGCTCCCGAGCGAAGCGCACCGACGGGCGCGTTGATCGGCGTGAGCGGGCCTTCGCATTGCGGCGGCCGGGGTGGGTGGGTGCCACATGCCGTCAGGAGTACGGTCAACAGGACAAATGCGATGGAGGGCTTCATTGCGTGCTCCACGGCTAGCGACCGCGAAGTGAGCCCGGCATGACTCGCTCCCTGGGAACAACAGTTCCGCCGCGGCGCGATGCTCCGATCTGACCGATGGAAGCGATGCCAGCGCCGGCGCGATTCCCCGCCAGGCGGCGCAGTGAATCCCATCGTCCGCCTGGTTCTCGCCGCAGGCCGTCGAGTACGCCACGGCCGAATTCGTTGCTGGTTCGCTTCGTGGTGCCGAGCCCCCATTGAAGCGCGCCGCTGATGACCCCGTAGGTACTCAGCGCGACACCGCTCGCAAGCCCGGCCGCGATCGGCATGACTTGGCGCATCACCAGGAAGACCAACGCTGAGGCGATGCAGACTCGCGCACTGGCTGCGATGGTGATTCCGGCACCTGCTGCCGCGGCACTGGCCGCGTAGGCTTTCACAATGTTGAGAAGCAACGCGGCGGCAAGTACAGTGAGCACGCCGACGAGCGCGTAGTTCGCCAACTGAGCGGTCCAGGATTCGAAGAATCGCCGGGTGGCGTCAAAGAAGAGCAGGACAATGAAGATCGGACCCAGGGCGAGCAGGACCGCAACGGCCACCTTCGAGAGACCGAGCATGAATGCCGTGACGACCACAGTCAGGCCGACCAGCAGATAGACCAGGAAGCCTGCGATGTAGAACGCGAAGTCGCGATCAAACACGCTCCCTTTATTGAGAAGCTGCTCGGCAACTGACGTTCCGTCAAGCCAGACCTGATCAATCACATTCACGACGGTTGGCTCCCCAACGGCAGATGCCGCCAGCTGCTCGGGCGCGCGATAGAACGTATCCGTGATGACCTGGTTGTAGGTCCACAAACGAAGGCCTACGCCCAGAACGATTGCGATGGTGAGGATGCGTTTGACGCCCTCCCAGATGGGCTCTTGGATTCGCCCGGCGAGGCTGAGGCAGCCCCAGATCATCACGTAGATGGTCGCAAGCGTCACGGCCGCAGGCTCGATGGCGGACGCGACCCGCGTCGAGTGCAAACCAACGTAGTTAGCAAGCTGGCCGTCGAGCCACGAGAAGAATTGCGCAAAGAAGCCCATGATCAATCTCACTACTGAGCAACAGCCTCTGGTACGAGGACCGGCTTCAGCTCGCGCGTGTTGCTGATTCCTTCTGACTTTCGTCTGATCAGGTCGCCATCAAACGGTTTCGATGATGGCGCTCGGGAAATGGCTGGCCCTGCGTGTGCTGGCGGTGCCGTCTCCGCAGACCGATGTTGACCGAATTGATGCGCCCCGATTCCTGCCGTTGTAGCCACGATGATCGCGACGAGGAGTGAGTTTGGTTTCCGCATGGATCGGCCCTGCAGCACTAGTAGGTGACGGTGGAAAGAGACCTCGTGGAGCCGATGTCCGAGGCGGACTGCTCCCGGATGCGCTGTTTGCGCATGAGCTCTTCCGATTGAGCGACCTGATAGAGGCTCTGCAGCTTCGTCTGCTCATTGGTGAGCATGCTTTGTTCGGCCTGGATCCGCGCCTGAAGATCCTGGATGGCCTTGGGGTCCTGCGCGGTGGCGATGCGGTTGATCAGTTGCTGCAATGCCGAGAAGCGCTGGCTGGTGTTTTGATACGCGCTTTGGGTCATCCCGTTGAGCAGGGCTGCGGACTGTCGACCTTGCTCGACGATTTGGCGCAGTTCGGGGCTGAGCGCGTTCATCTGCGTTCCGGAGAGGACGCTGTTCGCTCTCATGATCGACTGCACGTGGTTCGCCAGCCCGGCATAGCCGGTCGTCGAGCCGTTGAGTGTGCTCATCAGCTCGCCGTAGCTGGGCGGCAGGTAGTTGCGCGCGAGCTCCGGGATCGGCAGCAACTGCTCCATGCCTCGTGTGCCCGTCATGGCGCCGTAGGTCTGGGCCAGTTGATCCTTTGAAGCCTTCAGCTGGTCGTAGTGTTTCTGCATGGAGGAGATCTGCTGCTGCCAGTACATGATCTGCTGCATCAGGTTGGCGACGGCCGTGACGTCGATCACCGGGATGCCGGCTTTCGCCCCCGGAGATGCCATGAATGCTGTTGCGGCAAAAAGAAGAGCAAGGAGAAGACGCCTACGCATGGGAGACCTCCCGGGGCGGGGTTGAACTTGCAGGGTTGCCGGCCAGGGCCGCACGGAAAGGAGGCAGCCATCGATCGGGATGAGGGCCGTGCCTTTCGATGAGCTCGCGCATGAGACGGACGTTGCCGGTGCGTCCGGAGATGACGTGCAAGGCTTCGTCGAAGCCTCGCAGATCGAGCTGTGCGACCACGCTCGCATGGTTCTGCTTGATCAGGAACTGGCGTGAGCCGGGCTCGAGCTCCTGCTTGATGAGCGCGAACTCGCGGTCCGTCAGGTTGAAACCACGGGTGTATTCGTCGTAGTCGGCATCCGGGTTGGGAAACAGGATCTTGGTCGGCGTCTGCTCGACAATGGTCCGGGCGATGCTGGACCCGAGCACGTGGCTGGTGCTCTGGGTGAAGGTGGCGATGTTCGCGTTCTTCTTGCGCCAGGTCTCCAGCCCGTTCTTGGCGAACTGCGCGAAGGCCGGGTCGCTGAGGAGCTTGGCGAACTCGTCCATCCAGCACACCAGGGGACGACCGTCCACCATGTGATGGACCAGATGGAAGAGGTACATGGTCAGTGGTGCCCGGACTGTCTCGTTGTCGAGGAAATCGGTCACGTCGAAGCCGATCAGGGCGTGACGAGCCAGCAGGGACGCCACTTCGTCGCGGTCGTTGTCGAAGACCCAGGCGTAGTCCCCGCGCTCCGAGGCACACCACTTGCGAAGGCGCGCGTGCACGCCTTCCGGGTCCGTGATGTCGAGGAAGGCCGCGAGCCGGGACAGCCGTCTGAAGGGCCTGGCAAGCTCGAGAGTCCCGCGCAGGGCCTGCTCGAGGTCGTCCTCCTGGCGCACCGTCAGGAGATCGTGCGGTGAGCGCATGACAAGGCGCCTGAGCCAGTGCCGCATGAACTCGAGGTTGTCGGGGACGGTGTCGTCCAGCTGAAGCGGATTGCAGCCGGTGGGCGCACCGTTCTTCAGCGGCAGATACTGGCCGCCGAGCGCCCGCACGAGGATATGCAGTCCCTCGTCCTTGTCGAAGATGATCTGGGTGGCATCGAGGCGGTTGCAGATGGCGACCATGCAAAAGCCCAGCAGGGTGGTTCGGCCGGAGCCGACCGGCCCCAGGGCCGTGATGTGCCCGACGTCCCGCCGGCTGCCGCCTTCCGGACTGCGCGGATCGCTGGTGTGCAGCGAGAAATAGTAGGGAGAGCCGGCCCTGGTCATGAACATGGTCAGCGCGTCGCCCCAGTAGTTGCCTGTCGCGCGGCCGGTGGGGAAATTGTGGAAGGGCGACATGGCCGCGAAGTTGCGGCTGGTGATGGGAGCCTTGCGGCTGCGGTAGGTGAAATTTCCCGGCAATTGGGCCCAGAAGGCCGCCTCCAGCGCCAGGTCCTCCCTGGCCACCACCATGCCGGTGTCGCCGAGCAGGTAACGGGCCCGCGCCACGCTGTCGTTGAGCTGCTTCAGCCTGTGGGTCGGTGCTGATTCGCCGAGGGTGTCGTCGCTGTCGGACAGCACATGAAGGCTGAAATGGTGGTCGCCCACCACGAACCGGTTGCTCATCAGGTCGTCGAGTGCATCCTCGAGTTCTTCGGCCTGCGAGACCGCCAAATCCCCCGCGGCCGCCATGCGGTGGTGCTGCCGGCTCATCATGTCGGTGGCGGTGCCCTTGGCGAGGAAGGTGAAACTCTGGGTCAGGACGAACGGGAAAGGGGCTGTCAGCAGGGCGCTCAACATCCCGGGCGCGGTGGGCGTCGGATATTCCTTGATTCCCAGGAAAGCGCCGATGCGGGTGCGCGTATCCATGCGGTACTCCATGGCCTCGTTGCCGAAGAAGGGGCGGGTGGTGGCCAGGACTTCATTCAGTGCGGTGCGAGGCAAGGGCATGCGCCGCCACTCCCCGTTGACCAACAGGCCGTGGAACTCAAGCAGTGAGGAAAAAAGCGCGTCCTTCTCCGGCAACCGGTAGATGCCCAGTACCTCGGGGTCATAGCGCTCCAGGGCTGCAAGCAATTCCTGGCGCAGCTTGCCGCAGGCATCGAGGGCATCGTCCAGTTCCATTCGTGCGCCTGCCGGATCCGTGCGCCTGAGAACGCGCAGCGCAGCGCTGCCGATGTGCGTGGGTTGCGGCCGGAAGACCAGCGACAGGTACAGCTCGTTGACCATGAGCCGCTCGCGGGCCATCTTCTGGCGGTAGCGCTGTTCCACCTCGCGGGCGAAACCGGGCACCGTCCGGCCCTGCGGGCAGGTCATCTCGCGGCGCCGGATCACGTGGGTCCACAGCGCCAGGTTGGGGGAGGCGATGTTGCGCAGCAGGACGTTGAGCCGTTCGTGCCAGTTGTTGATGTCCTCGTCGTCCGCGCTCTCGAAGGAGGCGCCGGCCAGCCGCAAGGTCTGGACATAGTCGCCTGCACTTGCCCGGGCCACATGCTCGTCCACATGGGCCACGAGCGGGATCATGGCTGCCGCTCGGAGCTCGCGGCGCAGGGTCTTCTCGGATCGGGAGAGCAGTGGCATGGCGTACACCCCGGACTGGACGCCTAGACGACGACGTCGGCACAGCTTGAGCGCCGGCGGCCGCGGTGGTCCGGAAGATCCACGCCCAGCGGGCTGTAGGAGCTGGCACGCCAGAACCGCAGGTTGCCAACCAGCAGCGCCCGCAGGCGCGTGCGCCCCCACAGGTGCAGCAGATCGAAGAACCTGGGCTCGTACAGGCACACCAGGTAGAGCATCCCGTGGATCGGCACGAAGGCCAGGAGCCAGGCAAGATTCGTTGTCACGATGAAGGATTCGGTCGTGACGACGATGTTGAACATCATGGCCGCGTAGGTCACACCGCAGACCATCGGGGGCCGGGTCATCCCCACGAACAGCGGATCGGCGACGATGCCTTGGCTGCGGCTCATGGTCGATCTCCTCAGACCCCGAACAGGCCCCGGATCCAGGACACGATCTGCGGCCCCCCGAAAACCAGCACGGTGCCGATCACCACGGCGACCATCCACCACCAGCTCAGGCGTCCGAACCAGGCCATCGCCCCGGAAACCATCACGGCGACCGCTGCCAGCGGCGTCAGGATCGCCACCAGTTGCTGCTGCGTGGCGTTCGCGCCGGTGGCGAAGGGGCTGCCTCCGAAGGCGATCGCAGGGAGACTCGCTGCGAGCACCACAACCAGCAGCAGCGCGGCGCGGCCGGGACGGCGATCCCTTGCATGCAAGGGGCTTGGATGTTCCGGCGCGGCGATGCTCCCGGAGCAGGTGAGGGGTTTCGCCCTGTGGATCAGGTAGGCGGTCATGGGGTTGCTCCGGCGGATGGGAGGGGAAGAGCAGGAGCGACTCGGGCGTCCTGCTCCGGCGCGGCGGCCTCAGCGGGCATCACAGGGCGCTTGCTGCCGTGGTCGTTGCCGTAGACATCCCACCAGGGGCGTGGTGCTTCGGTCCAGCCCGCGATCGCGCGATGCCTGCCTGGGGCGACGATGGGTTTCGTCGGCAACGCACGCCCGGCATCGCGGAGTGCCGAGGCTGTCTCTCGCTGGAGGGCTGCGATGTCACCGAGCAGACGGGCATGCTGTTCGTCGGCCTCGCGGACGGCCTGCATGTCGGACAAGGCCAGGCGCTCTGCCCTGCGGCGGGCGAGGCTTTCAAGCTGCTCCTCGGATTTCTTCAGCTCCTGGCGAAGAATGTCGATGCGTTCCTGGTCGCGAGTTTCCTGTCCGGCCGCAGCGATCGCTTGCGCCGAGGCGGGGCGGGACTGCGCGGACAGGTCGCTTGCGAAGGCAACCTGTCCCACGAAGGCGCTCAGCAAGAGGCAGGCGGCTCGTCCGCCTTCCAGTGTCATGCCGATGCGGTGAGCATTCCTTGCGTGCATGGCCGCACTGTCTACCCGTGACTGCGCGCGTGTCCACTGACTCTTTTATCAGTGGCGGTGCAGCGAGTCCGGGCGCTAGATTCGCGCGATCGACCCCAGCGCGGGCACGAGTCGCGAGGAACAAGCCATGGGCCATGTGGTCGTCTTCGGCAATCAGAAGGGCGGTGTCGGCAAGTCGACACTGGCCGTTCTGTACGCATACTGGCTGGCCGAGATCCGTCGTCAATCCGTGTGCCTGATCGATCTCGATGCGCAGGGCAACAGCTCGAAGTCGCTAAGCCGGTTCGCAACCGGCACCGGGGCGATCGCTTTGTTCGGGGAGGCAGAGACCTCGGTCGAGATGCCCAGCGGGCAAGCCATCGCGATCGCGACGATGGCAGGCTGCAAGCAACTGGCCGATGTCGAACTCGCGAGGCCGGAGGTGGTGATTCCCGCATTCCGCAGGCAAGTGATCTGCTTGGCGCGGGACTTCGACACGGTCGTGATCGACACACCGCCGGCGCTCGGTTTGCGCATGAGCGCGGCACTGATCGCCGCGACAGCCGCAGTCTGTCCGATCGAGCTGGAGGAATACAGCATCGACGGTGTCACTGACATGCTCAAGACGATCTTCGGCGTCAGGCAGCGCTACAACCCGCGGCTGCGGCTGGCTGGCATCGTGCTGAACCGGTTCAACCCGCATTCGCTGCGGCAGAAATCTGCGATGCAGGAGCTGGCCTTGAACTTCCGCGAATTCGTCATTCCTGCTCGTATCTCGATTCGGTCGGCGATTCCGGAATCGCTGGCCGAGGGGCTCCCGGTGTGGCAGTTGCCGAAGAGCGCAGCCCGCGCGGCGAGCACCGAGGTGATGCAGGCGTTCGAGTTGCTGCAGCAGCGCGTCGAGGGGGATGGCGAAGTCGTACGGGCAGGGACGGGAGGTGAATGTGGGCGGTAGCCTGGATCTGAGTGCGCTGTGCCAGTTCAGGGCAACCGACCTGCTGGCGCAGGCGGCTGCCGTCCATACCGCGGCGGGCGCGCCGCTGCACGTGATGCTGGACAGCATCGAGTTCGATCCTGCCCAACCGCGTCGTGCCATGCGGGATGAGGGGCTTGCGGAGCTCGCCGAGTCGATTCGACTGCACGGCGTGCTGGAGCCGGTGTCTCTTCGATCGCATCCGGGGCAGGCGAACTGCTACATCGTCAATCGAGGGGAGCGCAGGGTGCGTGCCGCACGCCGGGCCGGTCTGAGCGTCATTCCTGCTTTCTTGGACGAGCGCGTCGATCCATTCGCCCAGGCATCCGAGAACCTGCATCGCGAGGACATGTCGCCGTTCGATCTGTCCACTTTCATCATGGAGCGGGAGAGGGAAGGGCATTCGCGCGCAGAGATCGCACGCCGGCTGGGCAAGCCGCGCTCTTTCATCACCGAGGTTGCAAAGCTCTGCGAGGCACCGCAGGACCTGCGCCGAGCGGTGCAGGAAGGACGTATCGGTGGGGATGTGCGGTTGCTGTATCGGCTGGTAGGGGTCGCGCGCGACCGGCCGGAGGCGGTTCAAGCACTTCTGGCGGAAGGTGAGCCGATCAGTCGGGCCGTCCTTGAAGCGATGGCTGCTGGGCTTCCGCCTCCAGCGCCAAGAAGTTCCCCTGGGTCGACGACAGCGTCGGTGGACATGCGCGCGCCAACCAAGGTGGTCAGCGGTGGCCACACGGTCTTGGTGGTGGAGCACGATGGGCGACGCGGAGCCCTGCGCCTCAAGGCCCAAGATGGCAACGTTGGCGAGGTTCGCTTCGGTGATGGCCAGCACAGCCTGGTTCCCCTGGCGAATCTGCGGCCGGTGTGCTGGGCGACGGAGGAATAGCGACGCGGCCGTCCTGTCTCGCTGCTGCCGGCTACGAGGACGGTAGGGCGCTCGTTGTTGTCGAAACGGCGTGAAGGCGCCGGTATTCACGGGGCGTCATTTTCAGGCCGCGCACAAAGGCTCTGCGCATCACTTCCTGGGACCCATAGCCGCATTGCGCGGCAACGGCCTTCAGAGGGCGTGTGCTCGTTTCGATCAGTCGGCAGGCCGAATCGAGACGGATCTGCTGGACGCCGCATCCCGGCGTGAGCCCAGTCGCGCGCACATAAAAGCGCGCGAATGAGCGCGTGGACATGTGGATCTGCTTGGCCAGCCGCTGAATGCTGAGGTCCTCGCGCAGATGCATCGCGATCCACCGATGCAGTGCGATGAGCCGGGCGTCGTCCGAGGGTTGCTCGATCAATGGACTGCGATAGCGCTTCGCGCCGTAGCGTTGGCTGCGCGGATAGGGCAGGTTCGAAGCGAGCGTGTTCGCGAAGGCTTCTCCCCAGTCTTCTGCGAGCCATGACAGGGCCAGGTCTAGCCCCTGACCCGGCTCGATGCTCGGCCACCCGTGTGTGGCGATGCGCTCGGCGAAAGAAGCCGCCCTTTCGCGCACCTGCAATGAAGCCCGCACCACAGGGGCCCTTTGCCGCGGCGCAACGCCAATATCCGGCCCGGGTGGCGATGGGGATCCGGTTTCCAGGACGGCACAACGCACCAGGTGCCCTCGGCTGCTCATGAGCCAGGCATTCAGGCCCAACGCATTCGCTGCCTCGCTGGTAGCCGGCAAGAGCTCCGGCCTGCGGGTCACGACGAGCGTGTTCGCGCGACCCACGAGCTGGGGCGGCAAGGCATTCGTGGACAGCGGCACGCCACTGGAGCTGAGGACGGGACCTCCCGAGACGGAGGCCAGATGCACCTCGTAAGCGCTTTCGCGGTCTTCACGTTCGTGCGCGGCATTGGCCGCTTCGAAGACCGCCAGCATGCTGCTGACGTCGACGAGAGGGAATCCGGGCAGCAGCAGGAGCCATACCTTGTGCATTGCGTGAGACCATTGTTTTCATGTTGGGAACAGAGTCGCAGTTCGAACCATCTTCCTGAACCCACGCTGAACCTCATCGCCTGGTGAAGTCAGAGTCCGCCAGATTGGCAGAAATGGTGGTCATTTGCCGCCTCAGGAGCTCGCGGCGCTTCTAGACTGTCTGCCCGTCACCCTCACGGCCCGTGGGAGAGCACCCATGCGCCAATGGTCGAACTGGGGGTGACGGCGAGGTGGGAAGAGCATCTGATGAACGACTGGACACAAGAGGTACTTGGTCATTTGCTTGAAGCAAGCGAGCCGTCCCAAGTGCTCGAGCAGGTCAGCGCGGCGGCAAGACACCTCGGCTTCGAGCAATGTGCCTACGGATTGCGCACCTTCCTGCCATTCACCCGACCCAAGACCCGGATGCTCAGCACCTACGACGCGCGCTGGAACCACCGGTATCTGGAAGCGGGCTATCTGCAGATCGATCCCACGATCGCCCATGGGGTGCGCAGCGCGGCACCCGTGATCTGGAGCGATCAGGTTTTCCGCAGAACGCCGCAGATGTGGGACGAGGCCCGCTCCTTCGGTCTTTGCATCGGTTGGGCACAGTCCGTCTTTGAACCCGACGCGCGCATCGGCATGCTGTCGCTGGCGCGTTCGAGCGAGCCGCTCACGGCCGCCGAGATGCGTGCCAAGGACCCCTGGCTTCAATGGCTGGTGAACACCGCTCACCATGCGCTCATGGATCATCTGGGTGGCAGTCCCCTCGCTGGAATCGAGCCGCTCACAAGGCGGCAGCTGGAGGTGTTGCGCTGGACGGCCGACGGCAAGACGAGCGCGGAGATTGCCGTCATCCTGGGCATGTCGAAGTCGACGGTCAACTATCACCTGCGCAACGCCATCGCCAGGCTGCACGCCAACAACAAGAACTCGGCCGTGGCGCTCTCCGCGCGCCTCGGGCTCTTGAACTGAGCGAAGGTCATTGACCGGGACGTGGGATGGCGCCTCTGGTATGGGGCTGCCTAGCTCGAGGAAATCCGGTGCGGGCGCCACGCGCCATCCACGTCGATGAAGCAGGCGAACAGGTACTGGCCCTCCACCAGCATCGGCGTCGCCATCCGGTGCACGTACAGGCCAGCCCGGCGAAGGATGCGCTCGATGCCCATGGGCGAGACACTGACCAGTCGCTGTCCGCCCTCGCCGGCAACCACCTGCATCGCCACGCCCAGCATGTCCAGCGCAAGCGAAGGCTCGCCGGGAACCTCGTTGCCTCCGAAATGTGTGCCGTCGACCACTGCGAATCGCGACAGCTCCCATATCTGGGGCGAGCAGGGTGCCGGGATGTCGCCAAGCAACTGGGGGAAAACGGTGGCCAGCAGGTAGGGCCGATGCGTGGGAAGCAGGCGGCTGGTCCCGACGATCTCACCTTTCGGATTGCGCGCGATCAGGTAGATGGTGTCCTTCCGATCGAACTCGTCCAGTTCGAACCGCGCACGCGTATGCAGCTGCCAGCCCAGCTTCTCGACGAAGACCTGGTGTCGGTAGCGCGCCATGTCGAACAAAAGCCCGGCGGAGAATGAATCGACGGTTCCTGCGATGAACTCCATGGCATGTTTCCTCTCGACGAACGAGGCCGGATTACAGCTTGATGAGAAGCGCGAGGACACTGACAGAGTTGACAGGGGCGGCGACGGGTATTCGCCCCTTCGAGGTGTCCGAGCATCTTGCACACGACGCAAGCCAATCGGACGAATCGCAGGCAGCAGCTGGGCTGACCATCTCAAGAGCTGTTGGCGAAATGACGCCGTGCGCAATGGTTGATCTAGGGAGCGGTCCCGGGAAGACTCTTTCCTTTCTCTCGAGCTTGGCCGTGCCTCCTTTCAGCTTCTGTCTCGTCAGTCATCGGCGACGCCCTGGTCGCGTGGCAGATTCCGCCGCGCGCACGGCGGTGGCGGCACCGCGCGCTTCGGCAAGGGGCTGAGCACGTGGCGCACAAGCAAATCGCATCCCCGTTTCCTTCGGTCCGACGGCTCAGGCTCCCCGCATCGGTCACAGCGCCGCGCGCGCCAGCGACGCCGGTGCGAAGTCTCTGCGCTTCGCGCATCGGAGCACAGATCAAGGCGCTTCGCATCGCGTCCGGTGTGTCGGGCGGGCAACTCGCGCAGCACACCGGCCTCTCGGCCTCCATGCTGTCGCGCGTCGAACGTGGCCTGGTCTCCCCCTCGGTGGAGACACTGGAGCGCATCGCCAGCGGACTGGGGGTGGCTGTCTCCCGCTTTTTTTCCGAGAGTTCCGGCAGGGCCGACTTCAGCCACGTGCCGGCCGGCCAGGGCTTGCGCGTGGACTGCGCCGGCGCGATGGAAGGCTACGGCTACGAGTTGCTCGGGCGGCTGCAGTCCCGAGAGCTAGCCGTCGAGCCCTATCTGATGCACCTGGCGCAAGGCGCACGGCCCGATACATCGTCGCAGCACCCAGGGCTCACGTTCCTCTACGTGCTCTCGGGGCGATTGAGCTATCGCTATGGCACGAAGGTGGTGGAGGTCGGACCGGGGGATTCGCTGCTTTTCGAGGCTGGTGCACCGCACGGGGTTGACGGCGTCGCCGAAAGCCCGGTCGTCTGCCTGAGCGCTGTCTTCTCGTTGCGCGATTGAGCGCAGCGGACTGGCCGGCCACTGGCGTCGACCGCGCGCGCGTGGTGGCCTCCATGCGGCGCCCGGTTGATCATGTGCTCATGATCGACGCGTCGACCGGATGGTGAAGGCCCCTGCCGCGATGATCAGGATGAGCCCGAGTGCTGCAGAGGGGGCCGGCACGTCTGCCCAGATCACGTAGCCCAGTAGCAAGGCCCAGACGATGAAGCTGTAGCGAAAGGGCGTCACAACGGACAGATCAACATCGCGGCAGGCGGCGACCAGTGCGTAGCTGCCGAGCGTTGCGCAGCTGGCGGCGGCGGCCAGGGCGGTGATCTCATGCCGTGCAAGCGCCTTCCAGTGCTCGGTGAGGCCCAGGAACACACCGGCCAGGCACGCGGCGAGCGTCGCCGCGGCGGTGATGACCACCGAGGGGATCGCACCCGGGATTCGACGCGTCACCAGGTCGCGCGCGGCCAGCGAGGCGGCACACAGCACGGCGCACGCGTGGCCGCTGCCTGCGACATCGGGCCTCGCGGATGGCTGGATCACCAGCAGGACCCCCACGAAGCCAACGGCGGCTGCCACAAGCCGGCTGCTCTGCCACGGCTCCCAATGCAAAGCCATGGCAGTGACCGCAATCATGAGCGGCGCAGTCATCATGAGCGTGCTGACCGTGGCAAGAGGCGCCAGCGACAGGGCAAGCACGGAGGTGAGCGCGGTCGCGATCTCGAGCCCGCAGCGCGCCCCGACGAGTGGGCACAACGCTGTCCGCCAACGGGTGCGCGCTCCCCAAGCAAGGGCCACGGCGAAGAGGCTGGCGAAGAAGCCGCGCACGGCGAGAACCTGGCCAGGAGGCAGCTGCTGCGCAGACAGTTTGACGAAAACGTCGTTGAGCACATAGCAGCCCATTGCCACCAGCATGAGGGCGATCCCTCGGCGGTTGGCAGGTGCGCTAGCCATTGCAGGCAGAGGACGGGGGCGACGGCGGGTCTTGCATGGGCGCCGTCTGTGCCGTCGTTCCCGGCCTCGGCCCGAGCGGTGCCCCGCAGCGCTTGAGCACGTCCCAGAGGGACTGTGCCTTCAGGACGATCTCCTCGACCTCGGCATCCGGGTCGGACATCGCAACGATGGCACCCCCGGCGCCGATGGAAATCCGGCCGTTGGCAGCCACGAGGGTACGGATCACGATGTTGAGCTGGGCTGCGCCGTTGAGCGACAGATAGCCGATGCTGCCCGAGTAGATGCCGCGCGCCGCGCCCTCGAGTTCATCCAGGATCTTCATCGTGCGCACCTTGGGGGCACCGGTCATCGAACCTCCCGGGAAGGTTGCGCGCACGCAGTCCACGGCCCCGAGGTCCGGACGCAGCCGGCCGCGGATGGTGCTGACCAGTTGGTGCACCGTTGCGTAGGTTTCCACCGCGAACAGGCTGGGCACGTGGACGCTGTCGATCTCGCACACCCGGTTGAGGTCGTTTCGCAGCAGGTCGACGATCATGAGGTTCTCCGCGCGCGTCTTTTCGTCGGCGGCCATCGCCTCGGCGATCTCCAGGTCTTCGTCCGATGTGGCTCCGCGTGCTGCGGTGCCCTTGATGGGCTTGGATTCCACGGACCGATCGGCCGATACATGCAGGAAGAGCTCGGGGGAGGCGCACAGCACGGCATGCCCTCCCATGCGCAGGTAGGCTGCATAAGGGGCGGGGTTGTGCTTGCGCAGAGCCCGGTAGACATGGAAGAGATCGATGCGCCCCTCGCCGACCAGTTGGTTCGTGAGACAGACCTCGTAGGTCTCGCCCTGCAGGATCTCGTGCTGGCAACGAAGAATGAGATCGCGGTAGGCGCTCAGGTCCATGCGCCATTGCAGCGATTGCAGATCGCGGGCCGCATCCGCGCTTGCGCCGCCGTTCGGGGGTTGGGGGCTTTCGATGCATTCGCGCATGGCTTGCATCCAACGTCGGTTCTTGTCGCCCAGGACCGCGTCGTCCAGAGAGGCGATCCAGACCTGCTGCTCGGCATGGTCGAAGGCAAGGAAGCGGTCGGCGAGGATCCACATCGCGTCCGGCGTGTCGGCGTCGTGCATCAGCGCGCCATCCAGCTCCCGCTTGAGCTCGTAGCCGAAATACCCCACGAAGCCGCCGGCGAATTCGAAAGGCAGCCGCGGCCCGGCGGGTTGCTGGCCGGGAATGTGGTCGCGCAGGTAGTCGAAGATGCTTTCTGCGCGTACCTGGCCGATGTCGCCGCGGCGTACCAGCAGCTCGCGCGGCGCCGTGCGGTAGGTCAGTTCCAGGGCGCGAGGACCACTCGCATCACCCATGAAGGAAAAACGTGCCCTCCCGACTTCGGCAAGGCTGCTGTCCAACCAGAAAGCGCTGTCGCTGCGGGCGAACGCGGCCGCGAAGACGGTTTCGGCATCGACCGCAGTGTCCAGGCATTCTGCGTGGAGTGTGAGCGCCTGTGGCCCCTCGAGCCGCAGCGACGGTCCGAGGCGATCCTGGGCCTCGCGCCACGACGCTTGCGCATGCCATTTCTGCGTCAATTCCCTGAAATTGCGCAGCAGCCTTGCGCCGAACTCCGTGCAGATCGACTCCGGGTGGAACTGCACGCCCCACCAGGGGCGCGAGACATGGCGTAGCGCCATCAGGGTTCCGTCAGACGTCCAGGCGAGCGGCTCCAGGGAGGCTGGCAGTTGCGTGACCGCGAGCGAGTGGTAGCGCACGGCCTCGAAGCGGTCGGGGATGCCGAGAAAAAGGTCGCGCTGGGTGTGCGAGATGCGGTCCAGGCGTCCGTGCATGGGCCGTACGGCCAGATCGACGAGAGCTCCGCAATGGTGGGCGATGGCCTGGTGGCCCAGGCAGACGCCGAGGACGGGCTTGCGGGAGCGCCGCAGCGCATCCGCCGATATGCCCAGATCTGCGGGGCGCTGCGGACGCCCGGGGCCTGGCGAGATCACGATGTTGTCGAACGGCATGCGCTCGACCTCGTCCCAACTCATTTCATCGTTACGGACGACGACGGGCGGCTCGGCGTTGCAGGCGGCCAGGTACTGATACAGGTTGTAGGTGAACGAGTCGTGGTTGTCGATCAAGAGGGTGCGCATGGGGACTCCTGGACGCGTGGCCGCACTTGCATCGTTGACGAACCGGAGGTGGATAGCCACTGCGCAATGTGTCAGTTGCCTCAGAGAAGACCATGTGCGAAGTACGCGCTCAGGAAAGGGGTGACCGCGACAGCGCAGAACCACGAATCTCGCGGCTGCGGTGCCTGGAGGCACACGAGGGGCGGTCCATTCGCCGGGCGTTCCGGGAAGCGCGCCCGCCATCGTGCTCACCTCGCCGGTGAGCCTGATCGCGTCCAGGGCCGCCGACCAGCTTCGAGAGCCAGTCCAGTCCCTTCGACAGGGCCGGCGGACTGCCCACCGCGCGAAGCTCGGCGAATGCAGCCGTCTGGGTTCCTATAAGTTCGGACCTCCTTGCCGCTGTTCAGGGATGCCGGCACTCGTAGCTGGACGCCTGTGCACGGTCACCGCCGATGTAGTGCGGGTAGCCGGGATAGCGGCACATGGGGCGCGAGGCTTGCATCGCAAACGGCGGAAGGGGCGCCTTCACGACCTGCACCAGCGCATTCGGGGGTGCGTCGCCGGCGCTCACCCACCGGTCCAACGGACCCAGCAGGTCCACCATGGTCGGTAGCGCCGGCCCGCCCGCGACCGCGCGGGAGTTGCCGGAATGCGTCGACCCGGGCGAGACGTAAAGCCGCACAGACCGTTCGGTTGCCGCGGCGCCCATGCGCGCCACGAGGGCATCGTGATACTGGATGCCCATGAGCGCACTCTGCGCGCGATCTCCCGCATTCTCTCGAAGGATCAGCTTGCCGCCGCGAGCGAAGAAAGCCGAGAGGTCCGGGTTCGTGGAGTCCATCAGCGCCGAGGTCGCCTGCACCCGCTCGCGGAAGTCCTCGGGGCGGTAGTGGCGCACGTCGTAGTTCTTGTCGCGCGCGATCCCATAACGGATCCAACTGCTCCCATAGATCCACTGCGTGGAGTTGCGTGCGGCGTCCGGAGGCACCGCGGGGGCCGCGGAGCCGGTCACCCAGCGCACCATGCTGACGGCGGAGGGGCCATCGAGGCTGTCCTCGTGGCCGTAGAGCCATTGGGGATAGGTCGTGAGGCCGTTGGCGATGGTGAAGGGAAATACGTAGGGGGAGTGGACGGCTCGCATCAGGCGCAGCTCGGCGTCGGACAGGCAGTGCGTGCCCGCATCGTTGCCGTCAGGGCAGCGCAGGGGCTGCAAGTCCACCCGGGCTTGGCAGCCCATGTAGTTGTTCACGACGCCGTCCGCCAGCCCGTCCAGCGCATCGCAAGCCTCGGAGGTGGCCTTGGCGATGAGCGCCACCTTCCCGGCCTGCAGCCAGTCCTTCTGTTGCGGGACCTGGTTTCGAACGAAGGCGTGGAAAAGGCCGGTCCAGTTGATCACGGGAACGACGCTGACGATGCCGTCGTAGTCGGCCGGAAACCGCTGTGCCATGGTCAGCCCTTCACGCCCCCCTTCGGAGCCACCGAAGTAGTACATGCGCTGCGGTGCACGCGCGTAGTACGCGCCCATGACGTCCACGGCCACATCCTTTACCTTCTTGTACGAGGCGAAGGCGAAGTTCTCAAGCATCTCGTCGTTCATTGCAAAGGCGCCGGGCTCGCCAGCGGGGAATGCCGAGGATTGGTGGCCGGAGTCTTGGCCGAAGGTCGCATAGCCTCGCGCGATCGGGAGAGCGTCGTCCGGCGCCGCATCTCGCAGAGGCGTCAAGCCCGTGATCAGCACGCCATTGAAGCCTCCGCCCCCGTACTGGACGGCCTTGCCGTTCCAAGTCGTCGGCAGGTTCAATTGGAAATTGATCGCCTGGGCTGCGGGGTCGCGCGATGCAATCGTTCCGCTGACCTTGCAGAACTGCGGAAGCGCAGGCGTGAACGCGCCGCCGCCAACGGTCGCGGCCGAGGCTGGAACAAGAACAGCCGACGTGATCAAGGCCTTGCCGCTGGGCAAAGCCATCGCGCCCGGTGCGACGGCATGGCGGGCAAGGTCGGCGCAGGAGCCTGCGAGCTTGTCGGCGGTCGGGGCCGAGCCACACGCCGACAGGGTCAACGCAAGCAGTGCGAAGCCGGCACGCAAGAGTGCCCGGATATTGAGCTGATTCATGGTGTCTCCAGATTCCTTGAATTCAACCAGCTGTCGTGGTCGCAGCACCAATGTACACAGACATGCGGTGGTCCACATTGACCAGGCGTGTTCGCAAGGCTGCCGTGTGGGCGGCCCGGAACGCCATTTGAACGCGGCACCGGGCCTGCCAGGCATGGCTCGACGCGTTCGAAATCAATGCTATGCAGATAAGTATTCTTATCACGATAGCTTCTTCGATTGGCTAAACTGGCGAGCATGGAAATGACCACAGCATGTGGAGGCGGCGCAGAAAGCGGTGAGTTCCCGACCCCGTCGCAGTTGGCTGCGCTGCGTGCGTGGTATGCCGGCCTGTCGGCTCGGGTTGCGGTGGCCCAATACCTCGGGCAGAGCAGGGCGACGGGCCAGTCGTCCCGCGCTATCCTGGGAGGAATCCGGCGCCAACTGGCGCAGTACGCGCGGCGGCGGCACCGGGACGACCTGGCCTCGTTGATCACTCATCCTGCAGCGGAGCGGGAGGTGCGTGCTCGGGCGGTGCGAGACGCGATCGAAAAGCTGCGGCAGTTGCCGGTGCCCGTACCGATGGTGACCGATGCTGTCGATCGCTGGCTGCCGGTGCGCGCAGCGCGTGCTCTGCAAGGCTGCGGCATTCGGACGCTTGCGGATCTGACGGTCCGGGTGCCGCGCCGGCGCAGATGGTGGGCTGCCGTGCCCGGACTGGGGGCACGCAGCGCATGCCAGATCGAGGAGTTCTTTGCTGCGAACCCTGTCCTGACCGAGCGGGCGAGGGCGCTGGTGGTCATGCCCAGGACCGAGATTTCGCCTTGGGAGCACTTGGTTGTGCCGCAGGAGGTCGATGGCTCCAGAGGTGCCTTCAGGGCCCCACAGGCCACCTGCACACTGTCGGCGCAAGACGACTACCAGGCAGTCCAGGCCTGGCTTTCGCTGCAGGAATCCGCAGCCACGCAGCGAGCCTATCGAAAGGAGGCCGAGCGGCTCATGCTGTGGGCCATCCTCGAGCGTGGCAAGGCGCTGTCGTCATTGACGACGGAAGATGCCATCGCATACCGCGCCTTCTTGCGTCGACCATCTCCGCAGGATCGATGGGTCGGTCCGGTACGGCCACGCACCTCCTTCGAGTGGAGGCCCTTCCAGGGCGCGCTGGCGCCGCGTTCGATCGCATATGCACTGTCCGTGATCGGGGCGTTGTACCGCTGGCTGATCGAGCAGCGCTACGCGCTGGCCAATCCCTTCGCCGGCGTGAAGGTCAAGGGTGCGGGGCGCAGCGGTGCATTCGATGGATCCCGAGTGTTCACAGAACACGACTGGACACTGATCCGTACCACGGCCGACGGCATCGAATGGATCGGTGGTTGGAGCAGGGAGGGGGCCCAGCGACTGCGCTTCGTGCTGGATTTCTGGTACGCGACAGGCCTTCGACCCAGTGAAATGGCCGACGCTCGACTGGGCGACATCGAGCACGATGCTCAGGGCGATGTTTGGCTGAGAGTTGTGGGCAAAGGCCTCAAGTACGGCAGAGTCGCCTTGCCGCTGCTGGCCCGTGGTGCGCTTGACCAGTATTTGGCGCAGCGGGGTTTGCCGGTGTCCCCGGCGCACTGGAGCCCCAAGACCGCCCTGATACCTGGCTTGGCCGAGGACGAAACCGGTATCGGTGCATCGCGCCTGTGGTCCGTGATGCGCCGCTTTTTCCTTCACGCCGCACACGCGCTGGAAAAGGTGAACGCGTCCACTGCAGACAAGCTCAGACGCGCAACCCCACACTGGATGCGGCATACCCATGCAACCCATGCCTTGGCACGTGGCGCCGAACTGGTGACCGTGCGAGACAACTTGCGGCACGCCTCGGTAGCGACCACCTCGGTGTACCTGCATACGGACGAGGTCAAGAGGGCGCGGCAAATGGGAGAGGCTTTTCCGGCTCGCTCCTCCAGCGCGGCGTAGGTTACTGCTCGTTTAAGGGGCTAACCAGTTGCTTTATTTAACATAATATAAATTATATAAATTCCATGTGTGGGAGCAAAGTTGTAATGTCGCATTCCAGCAAAGTTCAAATGTCGCAAAGTCGGCTGCCCCGAGCTCGGAGGCATGGCCATGGCGACGCCTGCTGCGACGATCACTATGACGATGCGCGAAGTCGATCGCCTCAAAACCATCCAGGCGGTGGTCGGCCGGATGCTGCGGGTTGCCAAGCGGCGCAGCGGCTGGGGCTGAGCCGACGTCAGCTCGAGCGGCTGGTCCAGCGCTACAAGGACGAAGGCGCTTCCGGGCTGGTCTCGCGAAAGCGAGGCCGCCCCAGCAACCGTCAACTGGCACCTGGCCTGGCCCAAAGCGCGACTACGCTGATCAAGAGCGCTACGCTGACTTCGGGCCCACGCTGGCATGCGAGGAGCTGCGCGAGTGCCACGGCCTGCCGCTGGCCAAGGAGACCATCAGGTTGCTGATGATGGCCGCAGGTCTCTGGACTCCCCGCAAACAGCGGGCCACGACGATCCACCAGCCGCGCAACCGGCGTTCGTGTTACCCCGAAGGCGGTGTTCAGCGCGTGAATGTCCAGGTGGGCTTCGGCCAGCAGCTTCTTGAGCTTGTTGTTCTCCGCCTCCAGTTCACGCAGGCGCCTCGCATCGCTAATCAGCATTTGGCCAAGCCGTAACTCACCGCCGAGTGGCCGGTCGCTTAGTAAGTCCAAACCCGTTAGCGAGCTCGGGCCTGCTACTTCATCGACTGTGCCACGCGGCGGACGATGGCCGCGAACGCGGCGGTCGTCGGCGTCCGCACTTGGCCTTCGGGCCATAGCAGACCCGGCGTGCGTTGCAGCGATGGGCCCTCCAGCGGGATTGCGACCAAGCCGAGGTGATCTGCCAGAGCACTGCGCGAGACGATGGTCGCCATCGGCGCCTCCTGCACCAGCGCGAGCATCCCAGCAATGGACGACGTCTCCACCACGACGTGCGGCTGCGCACCGGCCGCACGAAGTGCCTCGTCGATCTGCATGCGGGTCGTGTACTTGCGCGCCGGCAAGGCCATGTCGCGTCCATGCAGTTCGATCATGCGAAGACGCCGGCGCCTGGCGAAAGGATGCTTCTGGTTGACTGCGACCACCAACTCTTCCGAATAGAGCGGCTCGAACAAGAGGCCTTCGAGTTCGAAGGGCCTGTACGCGAGGATCAGGTCCAGACGGCCTGCGAGCATGTCGGCGATCAGGTCGTCCGCGGTGTTCTCCTCGACCATCAGGCGCATCGATGGATGGGCGCGGGAGAACTGTGCGAGGCACTTCGGCACGAGTCCCATGTTCAGCGTCATGGTCGTGCCCAGCGAGAGCGTTCCCTCGAACGCCTTCTCGGGCGCACCGATCAGCGCGATGCCGACATCGATCTCGGCGAGCGCCTTCGCCGCCTGCGGCAGGAAGAGTTCGCCCGCGGCCGTGAGCGTGACACGACGCGCGCTGCGATCGAACAGCTGTTGGCCCAGCTCGCTCTCCAGTTGGCTGATCTGGTGCGACAGCGTCGACTGGGTGACGTGGAGTTGCACGGCAGCCTGCGTGAAACTGAGGCGTTCCGCCAGTGCAAGGAAGTAGCGTAGGTGTCGGAGTTCCATGCATTTCAACCTGCCGGTCGCACGAATCGATGCCATCGATGATAGCGACCGAAATTTGTCATTTGTCTTGCAGCCCGGTGCTCGCCTATCTTCGGCGCTCCAGACAACGAGACAAGCCCATGCGACGCATATCCACCGCACTCCTGGCGGCCCTGACACTCTGCACGGCCATCGCCCATGCCCAAACGGAAAGCTGGCCGAGCCGCACCGTCAAGCTGGTCGTTCCCTACCCGCCCGGCGGCACCACCGACTACGCGGCGCGCCAGATCGCACAGGCCCTCACGGTGCAGACGGGCAAGACCTTCTACGTCGAGAACAAGGCCGGAGCCAGCGGCACGATCGGCTCGGACCTGGTGGCCAAGTCGGCGCCCGACGGCAATACCTTCCTCATCAACGACACCACCTACGCCATGCTTCCGCATCTGTTCAGGAAGCTGCCGTGGGACCACGCGAACGGCCTGGTACCTGTCACGAACATCGTCGATACGCCGCTGGTCGTGCTGGTCGGCGCGGGCTCGCCGTACAAGACCATCAAGGACCTCATCGACGCTGCACGCCGCAACCCCGGCCAGCTGACCTTCGGCTCCGGCGGGATGGGAAGCTCCACACACCTCGGCGGAGAACTGCTCAAGCAGAACGCGCAGCTCGCGCTGACGCACGTCCCTTACAAGGGCGCGGGCGAAGCGCTGCTCGGCGTGGTGTCCGGCCAGGTCGATGTGCTGGTGACCGCATCGCCGACCGCGATCGCCCAGGTCAAGGGCGCGAAGGTGCGGGCGCTGCTGGTGACGGCGCCGCAGAGAATCGCCGCGCTTCCAGATACGCCCACCAGCGCCGAAGCGGGCCTGAAGGACTTCACCGCAACCAACTGGTTCGGCGTCGCCGCCCCGAAGGGAACGCCCCAGCCAGTCATCGAGAAGATGCAGGCCGAGGTCAAGCGTGCGCTGGAGTCACCCGAATTGCGCGCGCGCTTCGGCGAGCAAGGCGCGACGGTCGGCGGCATGGCGCCGGCCGCCTTCCAGGATTTCGTGCGCAGCCAGACGCAGGCCTGGGGTCGCGTCGTCAAGGCCGCGGGCGTCCAACCGGAATAGCGCGGCATCAGGAACCAGGCGCATGTGGAACCTCAGCTTCACGCCTCCGGAAATCATTGAAGCCAAGGTGCTCACGACGATGCCGGCGGACCTTCGCCGCACCGGGCCCAACGCCTGGGCCGAAGCGAACAAGCCGGGACAGCCGGTCGACAGCTTCCTCGAAGGGCCAGTATTCGATGCACTGGGCAACCTGTACCTGACGGACATTCCCTCCGGCAGGATCCTGTGCATCACGCCGCAGCTCGAATGGCGCGTGGTGGCGGAGTACGACGGCTGGCCCAACGGCATGGCGATGCATGCGGACGGGAGCCTCTGGATCGCCGACTACAGGGGCGGCATCCTCAGGCTCGACCCCGCCAGAGGTGGCGTCGAACCCGTGCTGGCCCATCGCAACAGCGAATCCTTCAAGGGGGTCAACGACCTCGTCTTCGATGCGAAGGGCAGCCTGTACTTCACGGACCAAGGCCAGACGGGCCTGCACGATCCCACGGGCCGGGTCTACCGCCTGGGCCAGGACGGCCGGCTCGACCTCCTGCTCGCGAACGTGCCCAGCCCGAACGGCATTGCGCTCGATCCCTCAGGCCATGTGTTGTTCGTCGCGGTCACGCGCGGCAACCAGGTCTGGCGCGCACCGGTCATGCGCGACGGCAGCCTCACGAAGGTGGCCGCTTTCCAGAGCTTCTTCGGCACCAGCGGGCCCGACGGCCTCGCCGCCACCGCGCAAGGCGGGCTCGTGGTGGCGCACGCGAGCCTCGGTGCCGCGTTCGTGCTGAATGCGGCCGGCGAAGTCACCCACCTCGTTCGCAGTCCGGGCGGCAAGACCGTCACTAACCTGGCCTTCCGGCCCGGGAGCAACACGCTGGTAATGACGGAATCGTCCACCGGCGCGATCCTGGAAGCGCAACTGCCCGCCGCAGTCCCGGGCCAGGCCTCTTTCACGTGACCGCATCGGCCGCGGCAATGCGCGGCCCTCGTGCGCGGGGACTCTTCGATTCACCTCTTCAGGAACATCACATGACGAACAACGAGCTTTACGAAAAGGGAACGAAGCGCAGACGCCTCGTCCTGGGCGACGCGCACGTGGATCGAGCCAGCGCGGCAACGACCGACGTGACGCGCGACTTCCAGGATCTGATCGTGCGCTACGGCTGGGGCGAGATCTGGACGAGGCCCGACCTGGGCCTTCGGGAGCGCCGCATCCTCGTCATGGGCACGATGATCGCGCTCGGACGCTGGGACGAACTGCGGCTGCATCTGCGCGCGGCGCTGCAGAGCCAGATGTCGCTGTGCGACATCAAGGAGGTGCTGCTGCAGCAGGCAATCTATTGCGGCATTCCGGCGGCTAACACGGCCTATCACCATCTGTCGGCAGTCCTGGCCGAACTCGCCACCGAAGGCACCGAGATCAATCGCGCGCCAACGGCTGCGGCCGAAGCCTGAAGAAGATTCAAGCCATGAGTTTCCATCGCACCTTCACACGCCGTGTTCTGGCCTCGCTGGCCCTCGCAACGGTAGGCGCCGCGCTCCTCCCGCTCGCGGCCGCCGCCGAACAATGGCCCGCAAAGCCGATCCGCCTGATCGTTCCCTACTCCGCTGGGGGTGGCGCCGACAACGCAGCCCGGATTCTTGCCCAGCGCCTCGGTACCGCGCTGCGCACGCAGGTCGTCATCGATAACCGGCCGGGTGCCAGCGGCATCATCGGCGCGCAGGCAGTCGCGAAGGCCGACCCCGACGGCTATACCGTGCTGTACGACGCGTCGACGTTCGCGGTGAATCCGCTGCTGCGCAAGATGCCTTTCGATGCGGCGACGGACCTGGTGCCGGTGTCGCTGGCGCTGACCGTTCCAAACGTCCTCGTGGTGCCGCCGAATTCGCCCGACGCCGACTTCAAGGCCTTCGTGGCACGCGCACGAATCCAACCCGGCAAGATATCGTTCGCGTCTTACGGCGCTGGCAGCCCCGCCCACCTCGCGGGTGAGTTGCTCAACCGCGAGGCGCGCACCGGCATGCTGCATGTGCCCTACAAGGGAGGCGCCCCTGCACTGGCCGACGTCATGGGCGGTCACGTGGATGCCTACTTCGCCAACGCCGGCTCGGCCTTGGGCTATCTGCAGTCGGGGCAGCTGCGCGCCTTGGCGGTCACCTCCGCCCGGCGCATGGCCGCGCTGCCGCAGGTGCCCACCGTCGCGGAAAACGGCTTGCCGAACTTCGAAGTGCTCGAGTGGAATGGCTTTTTCGTTCCCAAGGGCACACCGCGGCCGATCGTCGAACGCCTCTCCGCCGAAGTCCAGGCCGCCGTGCGAGACCCTCAGACGCGCGCACGGCTGGTCGCGCTGGGCGCTGACCCGGTGGGTGGGTCACCAACCGAATTCGCCACCTTCATCGCCGGCGAGTCCCGGCGCTGGGCGCAGCTGATCAAGGCCAACAAGATCGCCGCCGAGTGACCCGCGCGCGTCGCGGCCGCCTTTGCGAGTCATCCCCGAGCCTGTATGGTTGACGTCATGGATCTGCGCCAGCTTCGCTATTTCGTCACCGTCGCCGAGGAGCTGAACTTCAGCCGGGCGGCGGTGCGCCTGCACATGAGCCAGCCGCCCTTGTCCCATCAGATCAAGGCGCTGGAAGAAGAGCTCGGCGTGCTCCTGCTTTTTCGCAACCGCCGCGAAGTGCGGCTCACCGACGCCGGGCGCGCGTTCCTGCGCGACGCGCGCCAACTCCTCGACCAGGCGCAAGCGGCAACCCAGAGGGCCAAGCTCGCGGCGCAGGGCGACGGGGGGACGCTGCGCGTGGGGATGGCCACCTCGGCCATCGATCATGTCATGCCGGACTTCATCCACAGGCTACGGACCTGCCTGCCAGCAGTCCAGCTACTGGTGACCGACATGGGCTCGCAGGAACAGGTGCGCGCCGTCGCCGCCGACAAGCTGGACTTGGGCTTTGTGCACGCACGCACGAGCACGCTCGGCCTGGCACGCCAGCTTCTCTACACCGAGGGGTTCTCGCTCGTGATGCCGTTGGCCCACCCGCTGGCCGCGCGCGATACGCTGACGCTCAGGGATTTCGCCGAGGAGCCGATGATCAGCTTCTCCCGTGAGCACAGATCCGCCTTATTCGACTCGCTTGTCGCCGCCTGCATGCAGGCCGGGTTCAGCCCTCGCCTGCTTCACGTGGCGCGCCACCCGATGAGCATGTTCCAGATGGTTCGTCACGGCCTCGGAGTGGCCCTCGTGCCCGCCTCTTATGCCGAGGTTGGCGGCAGAGACCTGCGAGTGGTGGCGCTTCCACCGTCGGCGGGCACACTGCAGATCGATGTCGTCTGGCGCGAGGACAACGAGAGCGAACTCCTGGAGTGCGTTCGCAACGAAGTGCTGGCGAACTGGAGCGTCGGCGAACCTACGGTGCGGGCCGCCGATGCCAGTCCGACAACCCGGACTCCGTCCGCTCTTTGAGCCAACCGTTGGAGCTTCACCCAAGACACGAGTCCAGACCCGCGTCCGCCAAGGGACCGGCAGCTTCGGCCGAACAAAGGAACTGCATGAAGCTGCGCGCAGCCTCGGGCTCGGCTGCGCCCGCCGACCTACCCGCGGCGATCACGGTGACGTGCTGTAGGTCGTCGGGTAGCGGACCAGCAAAGCACACACCCGGCTGGCCAAGGATCTCACTGATCTGCTGAAAGCCCAGCTCCGCGTCGCCCCGCGCCACCGCTGCGGCGACAGGCTCATCACGCACCTGAACCGCGCGCACCTGCGCCGGCTCGATACCGAGCTTGCCGAACAGCACCTGCGAGACGTAGACACCGCTCCCGGCCTGCGAATAGGCGACACCGCGCGCCTGCACGATCGCAAGACGTAGCGCCTGCGCGCTGCCAATATCGACGCGGGGATGATCCTGCGACACGCAAGCGCCGATGCGCGAGCGCATCACCTCCGTGCAAGACCCCTCATCCACCCGGCCGGCCTGCACCTGCAGCGCCAGCAGCGCCGCAGGCAGCAGCACGACGTCCGCAGCTTCGCCTCGCTCCAGCCGCTGCACCAGCGCCTGGGGCGAGGAGCCACCCGCCGGCCCCCAGAGCCACTGCACGCGGACACGAGCCACTTGCTCGAACAACGAGCCTACCGCAGTTAGTGGGATCTGAAAGGCCTGCGGGGCAAGCACGCGGATGGTGACATTCATGGAAGCTCCCTGGTTCGTCCGCTTGTGCGCGGGTGACTCGTGATCCAGCAGGCGGCCCGGAGCGACGCCGTCGCGCAATCCCGGGGCATTCATTCCAGCGTGATGCCTGTTTCGTGAGTGATCGCTGCCCATTCGCGACGCTGCTCGGCGAGCACAGCCGCGAAGTCGATGCCGGCGGGGGCGGGGTCCATGCCGACTGTGCGTATGGATTCGGCCATCTGTGGGCTGGCGATCGCCTGCGCCAGCGCAGCGCGCAATGTCTTCAATACAGGCGCGGGCGTTCGCGCAGGCGCCATGAGCCCGTACCAGTTGAGCGATGGCACACCCTGGACACCGCTTTCCTCGAGCGTGGGCACCTCCGGAAACTCGGCCAGTCTTGTCTTACCGGTCACAGCAAGCGCGCGAAGCATGTTCTTGCGAACCAGCGGCGAAAGTGCGGCCCTGTTGGTCACGACCATCGAGAGATGCCCGCCAAGCGAATCCTGGATCGCCGGGCTGGCGCCCTTGTAGGGCACGAAAGTGATGTCGGCACCAGTGCGCCGCTTGAACATCTCGATAGCGAAGTGCGGTCCGATGCCAGGGGCGGATCCCGCGTTGAGCTTGCCGGGGTTGCGCCTGCTGTAGCGGATCAGGTCCTGGACGCTGCCGGCGGGCACGCCCGGGTGGATGGCCATGATCATCGGATCGCTGGCGAGCGCGCCGACCGGCTCGAAATCGGCCACCGGGTCGTAGTTCAGTTTCGGGTAGACCGCCGGCACCACCACGTTGAGGTTGGTGCCGCCCATCATCAGCGTGTAGCCGTCCGCCTGTGAGGAAGCCACGGTTTTGGAGCCGATACGGCCACCCGCTCCGCCGATGTTGGTCACGACCACGGGCTGCCCGAGGCTCATTGAGAGCGCGGGCGCGATCAAACGCGCAGCCACGTCGTTCGGGCCTCCTGGCGCGAAGGGCACGATCAGCTTAATCGAATGCGAGGGATAGGCCGGTGCTGCGTGTACGCCTCGCGGCCACAGCAAGGGAATTGCTGTGGCCGCGAACAGGGCCCTGAGCGCCGTTCTGCGGTCGCAAGGCGATATGAGCGCAGGAGCCGGGTTCATGTTGTCGTGATCCTTCGGGCGTCCGTGCCGTATTCGGCCCATGGATAACTCTAGGCAGGTTGCCGGGAGGCGTCCAATACCTTGGACGAAACACTGTCATCGCGATTGCGAATAAGGCAGCAGCGGGTGCGGGCTACACGGCGGGCCTAGCAGTGCTCATCGGGGCTCGAGCAGCCCAAGCAGCAAATCGGCGAGAGCCTCAGGCGCGTCGACCATCGGATCGTGGCCGCAGTCGGCCATCACGGCGGTCTGCCAGCCTGCATCAGCGCGGCAGCGCTCAAGGGCGGCATCGAACAGGGGCTGCGGAAACAGCGGAGTGCGCACGTAGAGCTTGCGCGCGACGCGTTCCCGTGCGCCCGTCAGTTCGACCGGCTGCATCGACACGCCGATCGGCTGCGGTGTGATCTTCGAATCGAGCCAGCGCGCGTCCTCGACTCTCTGGATCTTCAGTGCGGTGCTCGTCGGCCCCGGACGGGAGAGTTCACCACGCGCCTGAGCCTCAAGCACCGCAGCCCTCTGAGCGTCGTTGAGCAGATCGAAGCCGCGCTGGCCGTTCTCGGGAAGGAAGGCGTCGACGAAGGCAATGGCCGAGAGACGATCCTCCAGCGACTCGGCCGCCGCCGAGGCCACCCAGCCCGCATACGAATGCCCGACCAACACCGCACCGCGCAGGTCCTCCCAGCGGAAAAGATTGACGATGTCGCGGACATGGGTCTGCAGCGTGATGTCGGCGCTCATCAGATGGGAGCGGTCGGCCAGCCCAGTGAGCGATGGCGCATAGACACGATGACCACGCCGCGTGAGCAATGCAGCGAGCTTCTGCCAGGCCCAGCCGCCATGGCCGGAGCCCGCGACGAGGACGAAGGGTTGAGGGGATGTATTCAAAGCGATTTCTCCTGTAAATAGACGCCGGCACGACATGCGCCGGACGAAGGAATCAGAACGACAGGCTCTCTCCGCGCCGCAGGGCCAGCCCAGCCGGAGACGGCGTCGACTGCAGCCAGGGCAGGTCGAACGGCAGGCGGCCGGCGGGCATGTACTGACCTGACAGCACTTCGAAAAGTGCCTGTTCCTGCAGGCCGAAATGCAGGACGATGCCAGCGACCAGCGGTTCAAGCGCGCCAAGGTCCGCAGGGCGGTCCATGTAGACGCTGGCTACCGTGGGCACCTGCGCCGCAATCACACGCACCCGCTCCAGATCGGCATCGCCGGCCAGCCAGCCCGTACGCCCCTCGCGGTAGCGGCTACCGAAGAAATGCTGCGGATGCAACAGTTCGTGGGGCGTGCGCAGGCCGACGATGGCGAGTTCGGCGTCGCCCGGACGCCCCACCACCGTGAAGCCAGCAGCCCAGGCCGCCTGGGACTCGATGCCTTCGAGGAACAGCTTCCTCCCACGAGCGAGCGGGAGCACGGAACCGGCGTTTCTGGCGACGACCAGCGACCTGCGCTGTGCATCGAGCGCCATTGCCTTCAGTCCCGCTCGGCCGACGACGCAGGCCGCCGCGTCCTCATCGACGTAGGGGTTCTCGAAAAGCCCCAGGCTGAATTTCTGCACCAGGATGCGCAGGACGGCCCGATCGATCAGCGATTGGGGCAGCAGGCCGTCGCGCACCGCAGAGATGATCCAGCGTGGATCGTCCGCGCCGCCGAACTGATCGACACCGGCCTGGATCGCCTTGGCGAAGCGCCCGGGCCTGCCCAGGTGCTCCACCCCCCAGGGCATGGCGATGTCGGCGGCGCCGGGGCGCTCGCCTTCCTCGACACCCTCGATACAAGCACGCGAGCAGTCGTCGGTGACATGCCAGTCGGAAATCACGACGCCGTCAAAGCCGAAGCGCCCTCGCAGCACGCCGGTGACCATCTGACGGTTGAAGCTCATGCCGACCTGTTCGATGTCGCCCGCGACATCCGGCATCCGAAGCCCGGGGAGCGGCATGCCGTAGGAAGGCATCACTCCCCCGACACCAGCCTCGAAGGCACCGGTGAAGGCGCGGATATGGTCCTCGATGCCCTCGCTGCGCAGATCCAGCAGCCGACCGTAGTGGTTATGCGCGTCGAAGCCCTCGGGGCCCGTCGCGCCGTAGCCCACCCAGTGCTTGACCACGGAGACGACGCTTTGCGGACCGATCCCGTCCATGCCGCCTTGCATCCCTACCACGTAGGCCTGCACGAGCGATCGCACGTCTTCAGGCGAACTGCCGAAGCAGCCGCTGCAGCGGTGCCAACGCGGCTGCAACGCGAGGTCCGCCATCGGCGACAAGGCCATGCGTATGCCGACCGCGCGGTACTCCTCGCGCACGCCGTCGGCGAATGCGCGTACCAGTTCTGCGTCGCCGGCCGCGCCGAAGCCCGGCGCATCGGGCCATTGGGTGAATCCACCGGCTGCGACGCTCACGCCCTGCGAATGGCTGAAATGGCTGCGCGGATCGGAGGAAAGCATCACCGGGATGCCGAGCCGCCCCTCCTCCGCCAGGGCTTGCAGCGCGTTGGCCTGCCGAGCGAGATCCGCGGGCGGCGCCTGCAAGCGATTGAGGAAAGCTCCCACATGCCGTTGCAGGACCAGCTCGCGCATCGAGGCGAAGTCCCAGGCCGAGCCGGCACCGGGAATCGCCGCTGCCTGCGTCGTCGGCGGGTTCGCATGGAGCATCGCGCCGACCTTCTCCTGGATGGTCATCCGGCCGAGAAGATCGGCGGCTCTTTCCCGCGGCGTTAGCCGCCAATCCTCGTAGGGATCGAGCCGGCCATTGCCGTTGTGATCCTTGAAGAGAAGTCCGTCGACCCGAAGCTGCCCGATGCTGCGCGCGCAAAGTTCAGGCTGCATGGCGCGCCGGCTCCTTCCTCATCGAATCACCCGGACGAACGCATGAAGGGACAGAGAACGCATCGGCTGCACGCACACCTCAGAACCTGTGGCTGATGCCGAATTCCGTGCCGCGCGACCTCTTGCCCGGCGAGGCGGCGGGCGGCGTGCCGACCGCGAAGTTGGCGTCGCCCTTGTTCGAGATGGCCGCATACGTCGCATAGAGCGTCGTCCGCTTGGACAGGTCGTATGCGTAGCCGATCGCCACCTGGGCGGCGTCGTTGCGGTCCAGCAATGCCTTGCCGAGGACGCCCGAGGCGTCGGCCCTGGTGTAGTTGAGCTTGATCTTGTGCAGCCCGGCCACCGTGACCACCGTGCCGACCTGCGTCACCAGCCGCGAGGCGCCGAGATAGGCATTGCGTACCACCGAGCCGTAGAACTTCGCCGGGCCCCACTCATAGCTGCCGGCCACGGAACTGCGCCTGAGCGTGTTGCCGCCGATGCCGTCGAACAGGCCATAGGCCGCGGTCACGTGCACCGGCCCCTGCGCGTAGCCGATGCGACCACCGCGGTACTTCTTGGATGGTGCGCCCTCGCCCATCGCAACCGCGAGCTGCCCGTAGAAGCCGCCGAGCGTGTTCGGCGTGAGGTACTCGACCATGTTGTCGGCGCGCGCCCAGACACCGGTCGCGTCGATGCCGCTGCCGAAGACGCCGGCTGCCGTCGAATAGAACTTGCCCTGGTCGGCGAGCCCGCTGACGCCGAAGGTATCGAACTCTCCGAAGCCCGTGTACGAGGGCGTGAGGTCGTGGCCCAGCCGCACCTCGCCGAACGGCCCCGAGAGGCTTACCGTCGAGCGGCGGTTGAAGAAACGCGCGGCGTTGGTCGTGCCGTCGTCGAAGTTCACTGTGCTCTCCAGCCATGCGCTGGCCGCGTACCCGCCGCCCAGATCCTCCACGACGCGAAAGCCGAGGCGGCTTGCCGCCGCACCGCCGCTGGACAGGCCGGTGACCGTTGCCGGGCCGTTGGTGATGCGGCGCACGCTCAGGTCCGCGACGCCGAACACTGTGGCGGTGGACTGCGCGTTGGCGCAGCTGGCCGTCGCCGCGAGGGCGATGCAGAAGGCGATTCGATGGGGGTTCAAGGATGTCTCCTGGTGTAGTGGTTTGGAATCGGATCTGGATTTGCCCGGTACCCGTAAACCTCCGGTGCGCTCGCGATGCCGTCGCGGTTCATGGGTGCCTGTCGTTGCTAGATTTCGGGGCGCAACGATCCAAGCGGCGCGCTGCGAGCCGCTGAATCGACTTCAGGTGGATGGAAGAGGGATCTAGATCTCGATGCGCTTCTCGGTCGACGGATCGAATAGCGAGGCGCTCGCCATATCCGGCCGCACACGAACCTGCTCGCCTGCATGGCGCATCGGCTTAGGCGGCAATCGGATGCCGATGCGCTGACCGTTCATTTCGGCGAAGCCGAAGGTGTCGGCGCCGGTCGGTTCCACCAGTTGGAGAGTGACGGCTAGCGCGCCGGACTCTCCCTCTTCGGCGAGCCGCCAATGCTCAGGCCGCAGTCCCAGCACCGCGTCGCGCTCCCCTGTGGCCGCATATCCGGCCGGAGCTGCAGGCAGTCGCACGGACGAGTCGCCGCTACGCAGCTCCGCCATCCAATGCCCCGATTCGGAGCGCAGCCTGACCGGCAGCAGGTTCATCGTCGGCGAGCCCATGAACGCGGCTACGTACAGGTTCGCGGGCCGCTCGTAGATGTCCTGTGGCGTGCCCAGTTGCTGCACGCGGCCGTCCTTCATCACCGCGATGCGGTCGCCTAGGGTCATTGCCTCGACCTGGTCGTGGGTCACGTAGACGATGGTGCTCTTCAGCCGTTGGTGCAGCGCCTTGATCTCGGCGCGCATCTCGACGCGCAGCTTGGCGTCCAGGTTGGACAGCGGCTCATCGAAGAGAAATACCTTGGGATTGCGCGCCAGGGCCCGCCCCATCGCCACGCGCTGGCGCTGTCCGCCGGAGAGCTGCGCGGGCCGGCGATCGAGCAGGTGACCGATCTGAAGGGTCCTGGCCACGCGCTCGACCACGGCCTCCCGCTCGGCCTTGGGCACCTTGCGCATCTCCATCGCGAAGGCAATGTTCTCGCCGACGGTCATGCTCGGGTACAGCGCATAGCTCTGGAACACCATGGCAATGTCGCGGTCCTTCGGCCCCACGTCGTTGACGACGCGGCTATCGATCGCGATCTCCCCCTCGCTGATGCTGTCCAGCCCGGCGATCATCGACAGCAGCGTGCTCTTGCCGCAGCCGGACGGTCCCACCAGGATCAGGAACTCGCCATCGGCGACTTCGATATCGATGCCGTGCAGCACGGTCACCGAACCGTAGCGTCTGCGCACGTTGCGAATGCTTACGCTGGCCATGGGTGTGGCTCCTTCTTTTTCAGGTTTAGATCGATCAGCCCTTGACCGCGCCCGCGGTCAGCCCGCGAACGAAGTACTTGCCGGCCAGCATGTACAGCACCATGGTTGGCGCGCCGGCGATGATCGCGGCGGCCATGTAGGCGTTGTAGCGGGGCACATCTTCTTGGACGTTGGTCAGGTTGTTGAGCCCCACAGTCACGAGTTGCTGGTCGCTCGGCGCGAGTACCAGCGCGAAGATGAAGTCGTTCCAGATCGCGGTGAACTGCATGATGCCCACCACCACCAGGATCGGCTTGGCCGTGGGCAGCACCACGCGCCGGAAGATCGTCCACAGGCCCGCGCCGTCGATGCGCGCGGCCTTGATCAGCTCGCCGGGGAAACCCACAAAGTAGTTTCGGAAGTACAGCGCAACCGGCACGCTGTAGATCGTGTGCACCACGACCAAACCGAACAGTGACTGCGACAGGTGCAGCTTGGCGAACACCATCGACAGCGGGAAGACGAACAGCGCCGCTGGCATGAACACGCCGAACATCAGCAGGAAGAGCGCGCCGTCAACGCCGCGGAAGCGCCACTTGGCCAGCACGTAGCCGTTGAAGCAGCCCCACAGCGTGGAGATCACCGTGGAAGGCACGACCACGATGAGCGAGTCGAAGAAGTAGCGCGACAGACCGGTGCACTGCTCGGCGCCGGTGCAGGCCGTGGCCCAAGCCTCGATCCACGGCTCGATGGTCCAGCGCTGCGGCAGCCCCAGCACGTTGCCGGCCTGCAGCTCGGCCAGTGGCTTGAGCGAGTTGACGACGGCGAACCACGCGGGCAGCGCATAGAACGCCACCGCGAGAAGCAGCCCCAGGTAGACCAGCGCGCGGCCCGCACCGAGCCGCTCGCCCGGCATGCGATCGCGCTGCACAGGACGGCGCAGGAATGAAGGAATAGCCATGAGTCAGTCTCCGCGATGCTTCTTCAGCTCGCTCAGGATGTAGGGCACGGCCACCATTGCACAGGTGAACAGAAGCACCATGGCCGAGGCAGACCCCAGGCCCATCTGGTCGCGCCGGAAGAAGCGGTCGAACACGTAGAAGGCCGGCAGCACGCTGCTCTGCCCTGGTCCGCCCTGCGTCAGTACGACCACCAGGTCGAAGGTGCGCAGTGCCGCGGGCAGCAGGATCAGCGCGGCGCTGAACACCGTGGGCCGCAGAGCCGGCAGTACCACGCGCCAGTAGATGCGCGGCAGGCTGGCGCCATCGATCATCGCGGCCTTGAAGACGGACTCGTCGATGCTGCGCAGGCCGGCGATAAACATCGACATCACGAAGCCGGTGCTGTGCCAGACGGCAACGACCACCAGCGCGAAGATCGAGTACCTGGGCTGGACGATCCAGTCGAACAGGGCGTTCTCGAAGCCCATGCCGTGCAGCCACTTCTCGATGCCGGTGTCGGGCGACAGCAGCCAGCGCCAGATCGTGCCGGCGACGATCCAACTCAGCGCCAGCGGGTACAGGATGACGGTGCGTATGCCGTTCTCCAGCCGCACCTTCTGGTCGAGCAGGATCGCGAGGAAGCAGCCCAGCACCAGTGGCAGGCCCACGACCAGGGGCAGGTAGAGGGCCAGATTCCACAGGGCCCGCCACCAGTTGTCGTCGGAGAACAGTCGCCGGTACTGGTCCAGGCCCACCCAGTTCCAGCTGATCGCGCCAGCAGAATCGGTGAACGAGACCGCCGCGACCCAGGCAGTCAGGCCGTAGAAGAAGAGCAGGCTCACGGCCAGGGCCGGCGAGATGGCCAGCTGCGGCAGCCATCGTTCGAACCGGTCGGAGAAGCCGCGCACTTCAGGATGGGCGGATGCGCCCGACGGAGATGTTGCTGTCACGATGCGTTCCCGGACCCGGCCTCAGTTCGACTTAGCGGCCGAAGCCATCTTTGCTGCGGCCTGCTGGGCTGTCATGTCCGGGTCGTTCCAGAAGCCGAGTACCACATCGCGCCAGGCGCCCAGGCGCGCTGGGGTTTGCATCAGGTTGGGGGATGCAGCGACCGTTCCGTCCTTGGCGCCAGCAACGAAATCGGCATAGCTCTGGCGGGCGCATTCGTCGAAGCCCGACACGTCAGCATCCGTGCGGGCCGGCACCGAGCCCTTCGCCTGGCTGAACGCAACCTGCGCGTCGCGGTCCATGAACACCTCGGCAAGGTCCATCTGCGCCTTTGAGGTCTTCTGCTGCTTGAAGAAGAGGAACGCGTCCGAGGTGAACAGGTGGCTGCGGCCGCTGCCAGGCACGGCCGCGCAAAGATAGTCCACGCCGGGTTTCTTGCCAGCAATGTTGAATTCGCCCTTGGCGAAGTCACCCATGACCTGCGCCAGCGCCCGCCCCTGGATGACCATCTGCGTGGCCTCGTTCCATTTGCGCGTCGGCGCGCTGCGGTCCACGTATCCGCGAAGCCTGCGCATCACTTCGAAGGCCTTCACCACGCCCGGGCCTCTGAGCTGCGCGTCGTCCAGGTCGTAGAAGGCCCGGCGGAACTCGTCCGGCTTCATCGTCGTGAAGGCTACCTGCATAAAGGTGAAGTTCACCCAGATGTCATCGCCCATTGCCAGCGGCACCATGCCCGCGGCCTTGGCCTTGTCGGCCAGTGCGAAGAACTCGTCCCAGGTCTTCGGCGCGGACGTGGCGCCGAGCTTCTTCAGGGCCTCTGCGTTGATCCACATGACGTTCTGGCGATGCACATTCACTGGCACCGCGACGTAGCTCTTGCCGCCCTGGCGCGCGAAGCGACGCAGGGGCTCGGGCAGCACCTCGTCCCACTTTCCCTTGGCGGCCACTTCGTCGAGGTTGGCGAGGTTGTCGCGGTTAGCGGCATAGCTGCGCACGTCGGCGTTGATCTGCGCCGCATCCGGCGGCGTTCCCTTGCCCACGCGCGCCTTCAACAGGATGCGCTGGTTGTCGCCGCCGCCAACGGCCAGGTCTTTCCAGACCAGTCCGCGCCTGCTCGCAGCCTCCCTGAACTTGCCGACGGCTGCCGTCTCGCTGGAGCTGGTCCACCAGTGAATGACCTCGACGGTCTCCGCGGCGTGGACGAAGGAAGGAACGAGGGTCGCGGCGGCACAAGCGAGGCTGAACGTCAGGCGGAACATCTGGACTCCGAGGCAATGAAATGCGGAAATGCGGAAATGCGGAAATGCGGAAATGCGGAAATGCGGAAATGCGGAAATGCGGAATGTGGAATGTGGAATGTGGAACGGGGAACGGGGAACGGGGAACGGGGAATGCGGGATGCGGGATGCGGGATGCGGGATGCGGGATGCAGAGGCGAAGTCAGAACAGATCGACCTCGAGGAACACGACCGGCACGCTGCCGCGGTTGAGCAGCGCGTGGGGCCGGCGATGGGTCGAATACGCCTGCCCGGCCTCGACGACGACTGGTTCGTCCTGGCCCTCGAGGTACTCGGTCATGCACCCCTGCAGCACATAGGCCACTGCCGGGCGGTCCGCGTGCGAATGCATCGGCAGGAAGCCTCCGGGCGCAATGGTGACCTCGCGCATGCGCAGCAGGAGCTCCCTGGAAGCGCCGAAGCCGCCCGGCAGCTCGACCTTGGCGATGACGGTTCCCGAGATGCCGACGCGCTCGCTGGGCAGCGACTGCAGCGCGGGCGCCCGCTCCTGCGCATCGCCAGAACTCGATGCCGGAACCACTGCAGGCCGCAGCGCTGCAAGGAGCTTCGAAACCCAACGCTTCATAAATACATCTCCAGGTAGATGCCCACCTGATTGCGGCAGACTGGTCGAGTGGCAATGGACTTTAGGAATCCGGGGGGATGCGGTCCAATACCGTATTCATCAAACTGTCATCTCGCTTGCGAATAAGGAGCTTCCATATCAGAGGGCTAGCGCCTCGTGCGAGGAAAAATCGGTTCCGCTGCTCCTTCGGAGCACAGTAGTCAACCAGGCTCTCGAGTGCGATCGAGGCTCCTGCATCGCAGGTGAAATGCGCACTGCGTCAAGGTGCCCGGTGCGGACTAGCAATGAGAGAAGCACGACATGCCGCCTCAGGATGCTGCGGCATGGAGACAAGAAACGCGAGCGCGCGAATGCACGAAGCTTGGACCGCGTTCGCCATCGCATCGGCGATCGACCAGGGAGTCGTTGATCGCGACGGCCGACGTCGTCAGCAGTAGGGTGTAGTCATCCGGCAGCGCCTTCGCCACGATGTCGGTGCCGATCACCGTGCCCGCGCCGGGCTTGTTGTCGATGATGAGCGACTGCCCCAGCAGGCTCTGCATGCCCATGATCAGGGTGCGTCCCACCACATCGGTGCCACCACCCGGTGTGAAGGGCGCCACGACGCGGATCGTTCGCGAGTGAAAGGCAGGCTCGGCGCGAGCTTGCAGCGGCCCTAATAGCGACGCAAGGGGAGCGAATGCCCCTGCACCCAGGAGCCAACGACGGCGTGCTGAATGCGGTTCAGCAGGTCAAGATCGCGTCGGCATTCACATGGAACACCTACTTCTCGAAGACGAGTCGCGGCCGCATCTTTCGTCCAATCTTTCGGATATCGCGGCGCATGGCGGCACTCAGGCCGCGAAACACCGGCGACACGATCATCCGGCTGGGCCAATCGATTTTGTTGCGAGTCACAAGCCAGGACTCCGCATCCGTTGCCTGGCGATTGAGCATGAGCCCGGCAAGAGTCCGTCCATTCCTGGCGCCTAGCGGCATGCCGTGACCCCAACATCCGTTTGCGTACCCGATCCGATCATCGGCAAACAAGCCCACATGCGGAATGAAGTCCCGCGTTGTCGAGATCGGCCCCCCCCAGCTCTGAACAGTCCTGAGATCAGAGAGAGTGGGAAAAAAGGATGCCAGATGGCGAGGCCCCTCCCTGAGGAAGTCACTGCTGATGTCCGGCGACATTTCATTGCCATGCGGAACCCTCGCGTAATAGCCACCAACGTAGAGCAGCCGGCCATCGCGGGTTGGCGCAAAAGAATAGAACAGCTTCGACATGAGGTTGACGCCCGCTCTGCGCGGCCAGTTCAGGGCCCTCCAGTGCGACTCTGACAGGGGTTCGGTCACGTTGGCGTAGACAAACACCGGTGACTGGGATCGCCGCATTCCCAGATCTTCAAGCCCCGGAAGAAGGTGGGAATATGCGTTCGTTGCGACGACCAGCTTCTGGCAGCGCAAGGTACCGCTTCCGGTATGCAGGCGGATGCAGCTTGCTTCGCGCTCGATGCACACCACAGGACTGTTCTCGTGAACCTGAACTCCCGACCTCTGCGCCACAAGCTTCAGAGCTCGCAGGTACTTCAGCGGATTGAACTGGCCACCGCGCCGATCGAAGACGGCTCGGCCAAAGTATGGACTTTGAAAGGAGCGCGCAACCTCCGCCTCCGGGATCGGCTCGAGGAATGAGTCCTGGCCGATCTTCCGGCAAAACGCGAGGTACTCGTCAAGCGTTCTATTGCCGTCGGCTCTGAGCCCCATCTCGAAGTAGCCAGTCTGCTCATGGTCGCAGTCGATGTCATGCTCATCGATCAGAGCTTCGATCGTCGAGATGCCTTCCTGGATGTAGGTATACGCCTCTCGCAATTTCGCCGTGCCATGGCGTTTCATCTGAGCCTTGAAGTCGCTCTCGCCGAACGCAACGATCAGCTGCCCCGCATTGCGGCCGCTCGCACCGAACCCCACCACCTCGCTCTCGAGCAAAGCCACCGAGACATGCCGGTCCAGATTCTTCAGGTGATATGCGGTCGAGAGGCCAGTAACACCGCCACCCACCACGCAAACATCCACGTCGAGAACACCCTCCAAGGGTGCACTGGGCGCGTAGGGCTCTGCGGAATGGAACCAATGGGATCGGCTTCGATGTAGCAAGTGCGTCCTCGGTGGAGTCGGGGCGGGTGGTTTCATCCGGATGGCGATCAGAGCGCAGCCCCAGCAAAGATGTGGAGGACTATTCCAGGCCGAGTGCCCGGAGCAAGGCGTCGGGTGACATATGCCGATCACCACCCTTTTCAGCGGCGTGGATCAGTTCGCATATCGCGCTGTTCGTTTCCGCCGCTCTCCCGTGCCGTGCCGCGAGCCGAACCACTTCGCCATTCAAATGGTCGATTTCAGTTGGCCTACCTGCTTCCAGGTCCTCCCACATCGACGACCGCGCCTGGGGATCCATGGCAGAGATCGCTGGGACCACGGACAGATACTCCTGATCTTCCAGGCGAAGCAGGGCTGGAATCTTGTCGCATGGAAGTCCGCCGACGGCCGCTGGCTTGATCGAAGCAGCATCAAGTGCCATCAATGCCTCCTCGACGAGTGCGGCCAACACGCGTCGGTAGCCACGGATCGAGAGCTGCACGCGCAGCGGCTCACCCGACAAGGCATTGATCGGGTTGTTGAGGTTGAGGAGGAGCTTTCCCCATTGCACCTCCACAAAATCGGTTCGGAGCGTCAAAGGGAGCCGCGCATCCGAGAACAGCGAAAGCCAGGGATGCCATGCCTCGTGGCCTTCCGCCATCAGTTCGCCAAGTGTCGCGCGATGAAAGCGGCCGTCAGGAAGCTGCACGACATTGAAGGGAATCATTGCTCCCAGCACGATGTGGTTCGGCAGCGCGCTTCGAAGCTTCTGAACATTGTCGACTCCGTTCTGGAAGCTCGCCACGATCGAACCCGGCTTCGCGAGACGCCGGATGTCCGGCAGCACGCCTTCCGTGTCGGCGCTCTTCACCGCGACGATCAAGAGATCGCTCGGCGGGATGCCGTCGACGCGATCCGAGAATCGGACGGCGTCGGCAGAAATGGAAGCGTCCCAGCCGTGGAGATCGGAGACATGCAAGCCATGCTTCGAGATCCGTTGCCCCATGGCGCTGCGACCGATGAGACGAACGTCGGCGCCGGCGCTCAGCAATGCTCCGCCGACAAAGGCGCCGATCGAGCCCGCGCCAAGAACGGTGACAGTCGATGCCAAGGTCGCACTCCTTCAGGCAGAGTAGCCTGGATCAAGCCGGTCGAGCTTGCGCAGGAGCGATGGCCAAACGAACTCCCCCGCCTTCCCTCCGGTTTGCACCTTGGTTGCGTGAGCCACTCCCGCGAGGATCTTGGGGTCCACGTGGACGAGTTCACTTCCTCCCGATTGAGCCGCGATCTGGATCTGGCAGGTCGTCTCGAGCGTGTACATCGCGAGGAAGGCATCGGCGATGGTCCTTCCACAGGTCAAAAGACCGTGGTTGCGCAACACGAGAAAGTTCGCGTTCCCCAGGTCCGCCTGCAGACGCGGCTTCTCGTCGTCGTGAATCGCGACGCCTTCGTAGTCGTGATAGGCCAGGGACGAGAGTACGAAGGTCGCCTGCTGGCTGATGGGCAAGATGCCGTTCTTTTGCGCACTGACAGCAATGCCCGAGCGCGTATGTGTGTGAAGGACGCACTGGATGTCCTCACGCACGGCGTGCACCGCGCTGTGAATCACGAAGCCAGCGGGATTCACCGGATACGGCGAGTCGATGATCTTCTTGCAGTTCTGGTCCACCTTGATCAGGTTCGAGGCCGTGATCTCCTCGAACATCAGTCCGTAGGGGTTGATCAGGAAATGATGCTCCGGTCCTGGAATGCGTACGCTGATGTGGGTAAAGACCAGATCGCTCCAGCCGTGCAGAGCGACCAGACGATAGCAAGCCGCGAGATCGACTCGGAGTTGCCACTCCTCGGCGGAAACGAGACGTTGCACGTCAGATTGAACAGGCTCGTTCATGGATCATCGGTTATCTTGAGTCACTGATATGCGTTTGGAGCGGTAGGCAATCCCCGGGAAGCCGGAGGAGGTCCCGGATCGAGGGCGACGGTCAGGCGAACAAGCGCGGGGTACCCCGGTTTTTGGTTGGGGGAATCCGTCAACCCATGTCCAAGAGGCATCACACGTCTGCGGATGCCTTCCGAAGCAGTGCACGAATGGCTTCGAGAGATTCGGGTTCGTCGAGAAGCGGCGGGTGGCCGCGCCCCTTCACTGTCGTGAGCACCGTGTCGGGGTGGCTTTTGATCATGCGCTCGACCGTGTCGGCCGTCAGAAAGTCGGAATGCTCGCCGCGCAGCAGTGCGATGGGCACCCCGCGCGTCGCGAGATACGCGCCCCATGCATCTGGACTCTCCCGACCCATCCGAGCAGCGTCTGCGAGAACGAGCAGATCGAAGTCACGGGCGTACCTCCCGGGAGTCATCTCGCGATAGGCTCGAAGCATCAGCTTGACCCATTGTTCTTCTTCCAGATCCGGGTACTGGGCACTGAAGTGGTCCTTCACCCGTGCCAATGCGACATCGAAGCTGTAGTCTGCATCTTCCGCGTGTCCGGCAGATCTTTTCACGGATGCCGGACCGATCTCCGCGCCGATGTCATTGAGGACTAGCCCGCGCACTCGCGCAGGAGCCTCTCCCGCCATGTTCAGTCCTATGAGCCCCCCCAATGCAGTGCCGAGAACCGCGACACGGTGGACGCCGAGGTGATCAAGGAGACTCCAGACGTCCTGCACGAGAAGGTCAAAGTGGTACTCCTTGACGTCTGCGTAGCGCGTGGAAAACCCCCTGCCCCGCAGGTCCGGAGCGATCACTCGCACGCCCGATTCAGCAAGCGCGGGCCCCAACTCCTCGAAATCGCGTGAGTTGCGCATGAAACCGTGCAGGCACAAGAGCGGAACGGCCCCAGCGCAAGTGCGAGGCACGAAGTCCCTGTAGAAGATGCTCGCCCCAGAGGGCGAGGCAAACCGATCCTCAGCGAGCCGGATCTCATTCTTGGCCATCAGAGAACTCCTGTGAGTGAAAAGTAGGGCGCGCCCGGCGCCACCATCGAAGTGATCCTTGAACGGCGTCACTGTAGCATTTATTCGATGTTAATCAAGTTTGGGTTAGACTGATGTTGCGCGCGGGCGCGCTTCACATTCACCAAGCAAGCAAAGACATGAGCGACACGAACATCGTCATTGGCGCCGGCATCACGGGTCTGACTGCAGCCATCACTCTTCAGAATGCAGGCAAGAAGGTCATCGTCGTCGAAGCGTCAGAACGGCCAGGCGGCAGGCTGGTGAGAATCGAACGAAACGGCGACGCAGCGGAGGCAGGCGGCCAAGGAATTCATTCGAACTACCGGGACATGCTCGGGCTCATCCGCGCCGAAGGCCTCAGTGGTGACCTCATGCCGCAGTTGAACCATCAAGCCGGCCATTTGAATCGACAAGGTGCTCTTTGCTATCCCAAAGGGAATTTGGGCCTGGCCAAATTGATGGGTCCACGAGGCACGCGAGACCTGGCGTGGTTCGTCACACGATATCTCGTGTTGTCGAAGAAGTTCGACCTGTTCGAATCGTCGGTCGATATTCCGGCCTATGACAATGCGACCGCTGCCGAAGCATTCAGTTGGGCGGGCGACGAATTTCGAGACTATGTTTTGCGCCCTTCGGCACATGCCATGTCAAACACGACACCAGAATTCACGAATTTCTATTTTTTGCTGAATTTGATGAAGCTGGTCGCCACCACGAAGGTAATGACGCTGCGCCACGGCAACGTCTCCATTGCAGAACATCTGGCAAAAAAACTCGATGTTCGATATGGCATTGGCGCAAAGAAAATCCTGACAAACAAGGGCAAGACGGAAGGGGTACTTCTGGAGGATGGGAAAGCGCTAACTGCACGCCATGTGATTTTGACTGCCCCCATGAATTGCGCAGCAGAAATAATTCCCGATGACCTGGTCGCGGAACAAAGATTTTTCTCTGAATTCCCGAACTCCCCTTTTGTTCTGGTCTATTTCTTTCTTGACCGCCCCCTCCCGACCGAGGCATTCGTCTACGTCGGACATGCATTTCGCGATGTTGCCTTCAACATGGCACTCAACCATACGGTGAAGACCCCTCACTTGGTGAGGAGCGGCAAGGCGATCATCTCTGCATGGTCCAGCTTCCCCAAGTCGGGGGAACTGATCGGTAAGCCTGACAGTGAAGTTATCCAGCAGGCATTGAACGAGATCGAAGTCTTCTTTCCAGGGATTTCCCGATGGGTAGAGGAGGCTCGTGTCCAGCGGCACCATTGGGGAATAGCGCGCCTCTCCCCCGGCCAGCACGGTAAGATCCTCGAATTCAAGAGAAACGTCGAAGCACTGAGCGGGATTTCGTTCGCAGGCAACGATTACGACGGCGTTCATATGGAATCCGGCGTACGAGGAGGCTTACGTGCAGCGCAACGTGCTCTGAAGCACAATTAGCCCGCCGCCTAGCGCGTCGACCTCCCGTTATCTCTTCGAGTCACGCGAAAAATAGGATTCCAACGAAATGACCGACGAAATTCCGGACACAAGCACAATGCCATCTGTGCGCCCGAAGGCGTCCCACCGCAAAGGTCGTACCCCCGAAACCAGCAGAACGCCTCGCGTTCCAACGCAGGAGCGGAGCAAGGCGCGCTACCTGGCGATCATCAAGGCTGCAGAGGAGTTGCTGGAAAGATCCAATATCGAGGATCTCAGTCTCTACGATATCGCGAAGCAATCCGGCATCGCACCAGCGTCCGTGCACTATCTTTTCAGCACGATCACGGCAGTGCATCTCGAGTTGCATCGACTGCATAACGACAAGCTCACGGAGCGGGTGATCGAGAGTTCGGCCCCTTTAATTGCTCAAAGGAATCCCAGCTGGCAGGAATGGATATACACGAGCATGAAGGAGGCTCGAGATGCGCTGAACAGCAGCCGGCCCATGTCGGAAGTCATGCTCGGGCCGACCATGCACAGGCAAACCCGTTTGACGAACCTTAAAACCAACTTCTCGCTGGGGCAAAAGGCCGTCGAATACATGCACGCTGTTTTCATAATGCCCGACATCCCGCATCTTGATCGCTACTACGGCTATGCAGCCGAGTTCAGCGATGCATTGTGGTCGGGTGCCTACTCGGCGCACGGGCGAATCGACGATGAGACATTCGCCGAGTCGGTCAGGGCAACAGTTGCATACCTCCGGTGCTTCCTACCCGAGACTTTGCACCTTCGAACATCGAAACCGTAGTCCTCGTTCGAGGCTTGATAAACCGAAAAACTCGATGTAAGCCAAATATCTGAAGCTCTGTGCCGAGGTAATACAAGCCTCCCCCTGGGTCTGGCTTTCGGGCACATCTACTTCGCGTCTCCCACGACACCACGCTTCGAAAGCAGGATCCATCGCCGCTCATCGGTGGCCAAAGCCGCAGTCAGCGAGTCACCCGACGGGCGGACAGCGACCGAGAACGTCCGTCCACCGTCGCGGCTCTGAGCTTGCAAGCCATCGAGGCCAACAACCAGGACGTCGTCGCCATGGACCGATATGGCCGTCACCGAGCTTTTGCTTTGAAGATCGATCGACTGCCACTGTTGGGTGGTTTCATTGCGGCGCAGCAAGGTGCCGCGCTGGCCTCCCACGAGCAATGTGCCGTCAGACAGCACAGCGCCTGCCCAAAGCGACCCTTTGTAGCCGGTATCAAGGTAAGTCCACGTATGCCCCTGATCCATCGACCGCAGAACTTGGCCCCGCTCCGCAGTTGCATAGATGGCCCCCTGCTTGTCCGCAAACAGGCCCAGTAGATTCAGATCGGCTTTCTTGCCTCCCGGGGGCGGCGCGATGTTCTGGGGCGCCCACGTCTCGCCCCCGTCGTCCGTCGTCAGCACGAGAGACCACAAGCCGACAGCAACGCCATGCGTGGAATCAAAGAAGTGGACGGCGAAAAGGGGCCGATCTTCGTCGGTCGAGAGCCTCTGGATCTTCCAGTTCTCGCCGCCGTCGCCGGTGGAGAGCACAACGCCCCAGTGACCCACAGCCCAACCGTGAGCCGCGTCTGCAAAGCTCACGCTCGTGAGCGTCGAGCTGACCGGTACCTGGTGCGCCTGGCGAAAGGTTGATCCCTGATCATCGGACAGGAGCACAACGCCGTTGGCACCGACCGACACGGCACGCTTTCCGCTCCAGGCGGCCCCCAGCATCATCGCCTGGGTGGCGATCGGCGTCCGCACCGCCGCCACAGGGCGGAGTGCGGGAGCCTCGGTCGCTTGCACGACCACAACGCTGGTTGCAAGGCTGATTGCTGCTGTGGCACGAAAAATACATTTCATATCTGACTCTTTGCTCAATGTGCCAGCGCTCCAACCGCACGCACGGGCCTGCGTCGGGGAAATATCCGCTCCAGCCAGACTGCAAACGCGGGCAGCACCGTGATCGCCATCACCATGTTGACGATGAACATGAAAGCCAGCAGCTTGCCCATGTCGGCCTGGAACTTCAGAGAAGAGAACGACCACGTCACGACACCGGCAGCCAAGGTGATCGCGGTGAAGATCGTGGCAGTACCGACCTCCAGAATTGCGTGCTCGAACGCCTCGACGATTCCGAGTCCGTTCGCAAGGTGCAACTGCAGGCGGTTGTAGATGTAGAACGCGTAATCCACGCCTATACCGACGGCCAGCACCATCACGGGGAGGGTCGCGACGGTCAATCCGATATCGAGCTCCTTCATGAACCAGTAGCCGATAAAGGTGCCGATCGTCAGAGGAAGGCAGCACGCAAGTACCGCACGAAGATCCCGATAGGCAACGAACACGAGCAACACGATCGTCGCGTAGACATACAGCATCATCGGCAGTTCGCTGTGCTCGATCTCGTCATTGATCGCCGCCAACACCCCAGCATTGCCGGACGCGAGACGGATCTTTACGCCATCCATCGGGTATTTCGCGCGGAAATCCTTTACCGCTGCGATGACTCCATTGATAGTGGTCGCCTTGTGGTCGGCCAAGTAGATGTGAGCCGCGGTCATGCTGCAGTCCTTGCGCATGGTTCCGGGAATCCGGCTTATCTCTACAGCGAGTGCAGAGTAGTTCCCGGAATCGATCGGCACCACGGACATCTTCGGGTTCCCTTCGTTGTATCCCTCGTTGTATTGCCGCAGAAGGGAAGAAAACGAAACGACCGAGAGGACACCCGGCACCGGCTGCATCCACCAGGCAAACCGTTCCTGGTAAGCCCCGATCGCGACGTTGTCGCAAGAATCCGGCGGGGCTTCGAAAGCGACGCTGAGCCAGTCCAGCCCGACGTCGTAGCTCGCGCCGATCGATTGCGCATCACGATTGAAGCGCGCGTCCGGCCGCAGTTCCGGAGCTCCCGCTTGCAGCGTTCCTATGACGCGGTCCCTGCTCTCCCAGGCTGAAGCCACCAGAACGACCGCGGCCGAGAGCAGAACCACCAAGGCAACCCGGGGTTCGGCCACGCAGGTGACAAACCGAAGCCAGCGGGCCCGCTCCGCGCCCTTGCGTTCAGCTCCAGCGGCATACGCCTGGTCCACCTGGACCAGGGAGGCGGCGATGGGCAGCATCACCAAGTTCGTGATGATCTTGTAGGCGACGCCAAGTGATGCCGTCACCGCGAGTTCGCGCACCATCGGAATGGGGACCAGTAGCAGCGTGATGAACGACACGAATGCCGTCACCAGGGCGAGCGTCCCCGGTACGAGCAAGCCTCGAAAACTTGACCTCGCCGCCTGTTCGGTTGTCTTGCCTTGCGATATCTCGCGAACGATGAAGTTGATCTGCTGAACACCGTGCGATACGCCGATCGCAAACACGAGGAACGGCACCAGGACGCCAAGCGGGTCAAGGCCATAGCCCAGAAGATGCAGCGTCGCAAACTGCCAGACCAGAGACGTCAGTGAACATGCGATCGGCAGCAGCGTGAGCTTCATCGAGCGGCAGTACCAGTACACTGCGGCCGCGGTCAGAAGGAGAGCCAACCCGCAAAACTCGAGGACAGATGACGCCCCCTCTGCGATGTCACCGATCTGCTTGGCGAAGCCGATGATTTGGATCTCGTAGTTCCGATCTTCGAACTTGGAGCGAAGCTCGGATTCAAGCAGACGGCCGAATGAAACATAGTCGATCCGCTGGCCTTGGGCATCGAACTCGTTGAGGTCGGCGGTGATCATCGCGCTGGTCTGGTCGCGCGACACGAGGCTGCCGATGTAGCCGCCCTGGGCGGTCGACCGTTTGATCGCCTCGACGGCACCGGCATCAAGACGGTCCGGCGTGACGGTCCCTGGAATGATGGGGTCGGCCCGGAACCCGTCCTCGGTGATCTCGTTGACGAACGAATTCGGCGTCCACAGCGATTGCACGCTGCTTCGAGAGATGTACGGCAAGAACGTGAGAGCCTGGGTGACTTCGCTGAGCTTCTTTAGCCCTTCGGGCGTCCAGATGGATCCCGCTCTTGCCTTGACCACGATGGTGAGGCGGTTCGCTCCCAGGAAGTCGTTGCGGTAGGCGTTGAAGGTTTGGACATATTCATGTCCCACCGGCAACTGCTTCTCAAAGCCCGCATCCATCCTCAACTTGAGGGCGAAGAAGCCCATGAACACTGTAAAGACGGCCAGCCCGATCAGGACGGCGCGCCGGCGAGCGAACAGGATGGCTTCGATCCTTGCAAGGAACCGCTGCGACGCGGTGGCTCCGCCGGGAGCCATTGCACTTGTCTCTTTCACATCGGACCTAGAAGTTGCGGGACACAACGATGCCGAAGAAATCACGATCGCGTACGGGGTTGTCGAGCAATGTGCGTCCACCCATGAAGCGCGTGTAGTTGGCGCTGACCTGCCAGGTCGCGGGATTCTGAATGAAGTTCACGTAGTAGTTCACCGCTGTGACACCCTTCATGAACTGGGAAGAAATCCCGGGGGTTCGACCGAACAGGCCTCTCCGAATGTAGATACCCGGATTGACCTGCCAGCCCTTGATCAGGGAGCCGTCGTACACCCAGTTGAAATCCACGTTGATCCCGCCCGAATACTTGGTACCTACCGCCGATCCGGGGGTGAACAGAGCACCGGTCTGGACCACGTCATTCAGTTCATTTCCCCACAGCAACCCTCCCGAAGCAATCGGAGAGCCTGCGTAGCTGGACTTGAGATTCGGATAGCCAATGACAACCGTCTCGGTCGTCAGCGTCGCGGTGTCCGCCTTGAGAAGGCTGAGAATCGGACCAGCGTTGCCAGGCTGAAGTGCGAGAAGCGATGTCAGGTGCCACTGGTAGCGCTCAGTATCCGCCCAGCATTTCCCCCCTTGGGTCACGCACCCGCTTGCGGGATTCAGAGGCACCGCGTCTTTCGGCCGGTACGACAGTTCGGTGCCGATGGCCCAGTCTCCCACCGGAAAGTTCGCACTCAGGCCGAACATGCGGCGATTCTCCGGGTAGCGATAGATGGTCGCGCCTTCAGGACTCAGAGACGTCTGGGGCAGCTTGTCGTGATAGTTCATCACGTAGGCGCCGAGGTTCAGGTCGGTCCCTTTTGGCTGATAGCGCAGCGCGAGTCCCCATTGACCGGAATCTTTTGCCCGGGTGGTCGTCACGCCGTAGGCGTTGCTTCCGACGCCGACGACGGAGGTCGAAAAGTAGCTGCCCACAGGCGGCAAGTAGCTCTTGTTCCAGCCCACCTGCACATAGCCCTCAACATTCACCCCCCCGCCCAGGCCAGCAGCGACGCTCACCATGGGGGCTGGCAGCACGAACTCTTTGACCTGCGCCCCTGGCTGAGCGGCCCGGTTGACGTCGATTGAGTTGGTGGCGTTGATGCCACCGATCTCATAGAGACTCTCGCCCCAACTGATGACCTGGTTGCCTGCACGAACACGCACCTGCTGCCCCGCCACGTCGAAGGTCTTGCTGACCCAGAAGTCAAGGAGGCGCGCCTTGAACCGCAGGTCTCTGCGCGCATCTGCGGACAGACCACCCTGGATGTTGGGCGGCACAGCAGACACAAAGTCCTGACCGCTCACCGCGCCCGTCGTGTGGGTCGCGGAGAAGTCTCGGACCCATGCGGCACGCGCCATGAAAGACAAGCCCTCCGAAGGCATCTTGAGCAAAAGCTCATGGGTGCCCTTGAGGTACGTTGTGAACGGCCTGCCCTCCTTGTAGTTGATGTTCCCCTGGTCGCTCAGGCCGCTGAATTGCCCCATGATGCCTCCGCCCGTGCGCGCGAGGGTCGTGCTGTCATACGTAGGAGAGACCAGAGAGTTGCTCGGGGATTCGGTCCGGATCCCGGTTCCGATCGAGACGGTCGAGTCGAAGCTGCCCTGGATCGATCCGTCGGCGTTTTTGAAGGTTGCCGCCTGCGCGGCACCCGTTGCCAGGGCAATCGCTGCCAGCTGATAGCGAACGACTCGCGTCGAGCGGCTCGAGGAGCGAAGGATGATGTTGTTCATTGCTTTTACTCCGCTCGAATCAACGCTCACTGCGCGCGCGCAGGCTTTCGGCAGAGTAGTAGTCAGGCTTCATCCGGGGGTTGCCCGTGCCGTCGACGACCCATTTCATGTCGGTGCCGTTGGCGAGGGCGGCCCCATCGATGAGGTAGCGGCCTTCCGCCAAGTTGTGCTGGACGAAAGCAACCGAGTCGCAAGACCCGGTTTCGTAGACAGGGATGACGAATCCCTCTCGAACCTTCCAGGCCTTGCCTTGCGCGTCGTAGTCGACCGCACCCACAAAGGTCCAGCTGTCCTCGTCGATATAGAACTCCCGCTTAGGCGACGAGTGGCGCAATCCTGGTTTGACGGTGGCCTCCACAACCCAGACGCGATGCATCTCATACCGGCGATGCGTGGGGGAGATGAACTCCGGTTTCAAGACATCGTCGGCCTTGGCCTTGAAGTCGTATGGACCGAAGGCGTTGTAAGGAATCACCATTTCCTTCTTTCCAACGAGCTTCCAGTCGAAGCGGTCTAGTGCGCCGTTGAACACATAGGCTTCATCGATGTTGTACTGATTCTCGTAGCCGATTTGAGGGGCGTCGTAGGCATAGGCCGGCATCCGACGCGTGCGCCGCTGGCCAGGAAAATAGTAGAAAGTTTCCGAAGCTTTGTTGGACGGCGCCACGAACACGGCGCCCTGCCCCGCCAACGCCGTCGGCGACTGATAGCTCATGGTGTAGTACGACTCGATCTGCTCGGCCTTGGCGAAGGTCGTACTGTTCTTGTCCGCCCATGGCATGTAGGTGAAGCTGTCGGCTGTCACCTTGATCCACTCGCTGCTGCCCTTGCGAGGAGACACATACACGATCTGGTTCACCATCTCGATGCCCGCGCCGCGGTAGTGCATCTTCGCGTTGATCATCACCTCCGCCCCGCTCTTGGGCATCGGAAATGGAATGCCGGGAACGAATGCATCCGAGAGACTCAGGCCATCCGGATTCAACTTCGCGAAGCCGACGTTCTTCTTTGTATTTTCTGCCACGACACCCGGCGCCCCGCATGTGCGGCGGCTGGGGTAGACATCCATGCTGTAGCCCTTCGTGGACTTGATCAGGGCCACCTGGCCTGCGTTCAGCTTGTCCGCATACTTGTCGACATTGGTGGCATCGATGGTGTAGAGAGGCTTGTCCGACTTGTATTTGAAGAAGTCGGAGCGCAGCGCGCCGAAGGTCCAACCTTGACCCACCGCACCGGGCGGCGTCCATTCAGGGATTCCGCTGGCGGTGCTCGCCTTTTCCGCTCCCATGGGCGTGAGCTCCGTGCCGAGCTTGCCTGCGTCACCGCTCTGGGCAACTGCCATGGTCGCCACACCCGTGAAGGCAAGAGTCAACATCATGGTGCTTGATAGCTTGGCGAACCCCGTGGCGCGAGGAGGAAGAATGCATTTGGACCTCATGAGATATCTCCAGTTGGAAAGTTGACCTCGCCTGCGGCAAGCACTGACCGCTGCTCGCCGGGATCGCTTCAGCAGGCAAATAAACTGACTAATAGCGACTTTTAAGCCAGACAATCGCGGTAAGCAGAAGTCGTGCCCAACGCAGCTCGCGACAAATATCTGACTAAAGTCGATTTTTATCTTCTGGCGGGGCCGAAACAATAGGGTTAACCTCACTGAAACCTGATGCGGCACTCCTAAGTACGAGCGATGCACTTTGGTTGTGCATGGCTGCACCATGTGGGCCTCAGCGGCGGCAGCATTTGTGCAACATCGAATACCAAACGGCCTGAGCCTTTAGGCATGGCTCGCGACGAACGCTTGTAAGTTGCTTAAGATCTATTCATAAACGAGAGTGGCCGAACGAATCGATAGACCTAGCAGTTCAGCCGCAAGCTCGACAGCACGATTGCTCGCCCGTGCAAATCTACCGGCACCTGGCGCGAAAGCGCAGATGTACGCCCTATCAGCCAGCTATCGTGTGAAGGATCGCAAGTTCCTCTGGAGCGAAACGCATCGACCGGCTCACCCTCAAGATCGCGGTGCTCACTCAACGCACCGTCACTCAGATTGACTTCCACCGAGCCGGCGAGCAGCCTTCAGCATTCGACGATGTTCACGGCCAGACCGCCGCGCGCGGTCTCCTTGTATTTGGTCAGCATGTCGGCCCCCGTCTCTCGCATGGTCTTGATGACCTTGTCCAGGCTCACATGGTGAGCGCCGTCGCCATGCATAGCCATGCGTGCTGCGTTGATCGCCTTGACCGACGCGATAGCGTTTCTCTCGATACAGGGTATCTGCACGAGTCCCCCCACGGGGTCGCAGGTCAAGCCCAAGTGATGCTCCATTCCGATCTCGGCGGCGTTTTCCACCTGCATCGGACTGCCGCCCATGGCAGCGCAAAGCCCTGCGGCCGCCATGGAGCAGGCGACCCCCACTTCGCCTTGGCACCCGACCTCCGCACCGGATATTGAAGCGTTCTCCTTGTAAAGGAGACCGATTGCCGCGGCAGTCAACAGGAAATCAACGACACCTTCGTCAGTCGCGTCCACGACGTGACGCGAGTAGTAGTGCAGAACAGCCGGGATGATGCCCGCCGCGCCGTTTGTTGGGGCCGTGACTACGCGCCCGCCGGCGGCGTTTTCTTCGTTGACTGCGAGAGCGTAGAGGTTGACCCAGTCCATCACCTGAAGCGGGTCGGGTGGTCCCGCGTTGGGCGCGCTCAGGCTCCTGAAAAGTGCTGCCGCTCTCCGTCGGACCTTGAAACCGCCCGGCAGCACGCCTTCCGTACGACATCCCCGCTCGACGCACAGCTGCATCACCCGCCAGATCTCCAGTATTCCGGCTCGCGTCTCGGCGTCGCTGCGCCAGTGGCGCTCATTGCACCTCATGACTTCCGCAATGCTGCATCTGTTTTGTGCAGTAAGCCTTAGAAGGTCTGCGCCACTGTGAAATGGCAGCGGCAGGACGGAGGTGTCCGGTGCGATGGCCTTTTGCTTCGAGCGATCATGAGCCAACTCTTCGGTAACGACGAACCCGCCCCCTACCGAGTAATATTTCTTCTCCGACACGAGCTCGCCACCAGCACCGTAGGCCCTGAACCGCATGCCATTGGCATGAAACGGCAGCGCCTCGCTCCGGTAGAAAAGCAGATCCGACTTTTCGGTGAACGCGATCGCTCGCATGCCGTTCAAAGTGATCACGCGCTGCTTTCGGACGTCGTTCAGCAGCTCCTCTATCTTCTCTACATCGACGGTGTCGGGTGCGTGGCCGAGGAGGCCAAGCACTACCGCCTTGTCGGTCCCGTGGCCTTTTCCAGTCGCGCCAAGGGAACCGTACATCTCTGAGCAGATCCTAGCGACAGAATTAAGCTTCCCCGCATCGACAAGCGAATGCACGAACATCCGGGCCGCACGCATGGGCCCGACCGTATGAGAACTCGAAGGACCGATGCCGACTTTGAACAAGTCGAAAATGCTGACTGCCAAGATTGATTTTCCCTCGTGCCAGGTTATTCACACGCGTGCGCGGCGCAGCCTATCAAGATTGACACTCGACGACTGAAGTCGCCCGTAGCGCCCAAGCCCGCCTTCTGGAGCGATGTCAGGCCCGCTTAGCAAGCGGGGGCGTGCGCCCATACTGCGCCGTTGAACGAGAAGCGGCAAACACTGTGAGGATAGCCAACACAAGGAGGCCAGCTGCCACCCAACCCACCGGACGCACGCCACCGAATCCGAACACAACACTGGCAAGCGCTGGGCCTATCGCCAAGCCGAAATTCGTGACGGACCCCGCCAAAGCGGCGCTTTCTCCTGTTTCGTCCAGCTCAGCAAGAACGCTCAGGAGGTAGGGATTGGCAATGACCACACCCGCATTGATCAGGCTCAGAGCAACAAAGAAGCCCCAGCGGCTCCAGCCCTCGTACATTCCCAGGGCGGTGCCAATGAGGATCGCAAGCCCCCAATAGATCGGCTTGAATGCCCCCGCGCGATTACCCATCCAGTTCGTGAGAAGAGCGGCAGGAATCTGAACCAACGCGGCGATCGTGAAGGTCAGGCCGAGCTTCTCATCGTCGATCATCAAAGAATGGCTCGACGGCCCTGCAAAACTGATGGTGACGGACTGGGAAATGAACAGGGCAAACACTGCGATCAACATCCAAACAATGCCGATGCTTCGCGTCGTGGGCTTCTGACTCATGCTCGTTGTCCAAGACAGGCTGGCCACGGGCATCTTCGGCGAGAGAACAAGCCCCAATGCCATCATCGCAAGTTGCACAATCTCCGCGCCGGTGGGGCCGTACCTTCCGATGAGAAGAGGCGCGATATACATGGCAATACCGTAAACCACGGCGATCACGATCGCAGCTTGTGCGAACCATTTCTCCGGATGCTCATAGTACGAGGCGAGGCCGTAGACACACGCCACGAGAACGCCGGCAGCAACGCCGAAAACGATCTTCAGTGCCGCGTAGATATACAGGTCATGAGCAAAGATCATGGCTGCCGTGGCCCCAAAGCCCAAGAAACAGGCACCCATCGACCAGGTTCTTTTGCTTAGCCGAGAGATCCACCTGCTCATCAATAGCGCTGTGAACGACAAGACCAGCAGCTGGGCGGAAGCAAGCCAGCCGACGTGATCTTCGGTCAGGCTGAAACGCTTCATCGCCGTCATCACATCGTAGGGAAGCAGGTAGTTGGGCAACCAGCCGAGGGTCGCGAGATACAGCACTGCGCATTTCTCAAGGCCGACGAGCTTGCTTTTCATGGTGGAGTCCTTGGCAAGGAGATGTGAACGAAGGGAAGTGAGTGCTACGCCGGCCGACCTTTCCCGCTCCTCCGCTCACCACCTCGGCACACAAGCGAGTCTCGGGAGATGGGTCTCAGTCCATGAAACTGGGGTCCAGCTTCACAAGCTTGCGCACTAGGCCATCCCATGGATCACTCGTGCCATCGCCGTTGACCACGCGCTGCAGTTCGGCCTTGAACATCTCCAGCAACGGTGGTCCGAACTGAATGAGCTCGCCACCCTTGGTCGACGTCGCCATCATCTGGATCCTGCAAGCCTTGCGGATGTTGTAGTGCCGAAGGAAGGCGTGTTTTGCAAAGTAGCCGATCGTGATCAGTCCATGGTTCCGCAACAGCAAGGCGTTGTTGTGGAGCCCCAGGCTGGCCTGCAGGCCAGCAGCGCATTCCGGATGAGTCTCCACCCCTTCATAGGCGTGGTAGCCGATCCCGTCGGCGAGCGCGAAGGCGGCGGACTGGGAGATGGGAAGAAGCCCCTGGGAATTGCAAGCCACCGCGGCGATGATGTCATCGTGCGTGTGGATCACGAAGTTGGCATCGGCCCGAGCTTCGTGAACCGCGCGCATGGGATACCAAGAACAAGGGACAACGCCAAATGGCGTTTCGGAAACCACCCGCTCATCGACTGTGATCTTCACCAGGCTCGACGCCGTAACCTCTTCGAACAATAGACCGTTGGGGCCGACGAGATAGTGCTCACCCACCCGCGCAGAGATCAACTGCATCGAAAGATCATCCCATCCCATCAACGGAATGAGACGGAAGAGCGCTGCGGTGTGGACTCTGATTTCCCATTCTTCGTCCGAGACCTTTCCCTTCAATGACGGGTAGGCGGTATCACCAATTTTCAATTCCATCTCTGCTCCAAAGTAAGTTGCCGAATCCGATGAGTCGCGCAGAGTCCGCCTCAGAATTCGAAGTACGCGGGCCCTGAGCGGTCCCAGGTCGCACTGGCAGCTTTCATCTGGGCGAAGCCGTCTTCAACAGCCGGTGAGGATTGGATCAACTCGATGACGCTGCCTCCATCCAGCTCCGCCTCGAAGAATCGCGTTTCGACACCGATTACTGAAACCCAGCGACTGATCGGTTTCAAACCGCGTTCGACAAATGCCGCCGCATCTGCGTCGATGTCTTTCGACAGGATGCCGAGGTGGTGCGATCCAAAGCCGTGCACCGACTTGAACTCCGTGAGCGAGGACGGCGCATCGTTGTGCTGCTGCATGAGTTCGATCTGGAGATCTCCGGCGTATGCGAACGCAGCACTGATGTCGGCGGAGATGTCTTCGCCGCGATGCGTTTGCACCGCGTACTTCAGATGCCGGCCGACAAAGAAGGGCCCTACGCCCATGGCGGTCCAGCGCGCCACGGCCTTGTCGATGTCCTCCACCAGGTAAGCGACCTGCATGATCGCGCCGACTCCACCGCTCGCCATAAGCAATTCTCCAAAGTAGTGCACCGGTTCCGCCACAGCGCCCGCTACCGCACCAGAAATCCGTTGTTAATCTAATATTAGTCGCTTTTCAGAGGTGATGCAACGGGCCGTCAACAGGAAAATCCTCATATTTTCCCGATTACAGTCACCTCGCGTGCCGCCGCCGATCCAGTTTCAGAATTTTAATAGTAGACTAACAACAGCTTTTAGGCGGCTCTGCTGTGCAATCAGGGGCAGCTACGCGCGGGGCACGCGCCGATGCCTCGAAGGAACTCGAGCGGCTGCTCCGGGCATGCCGCGTCTTCTGCACGGCAACAGCTCTACCGAATGGTTTCGAATCGGAAAGAGTCATGAATCAAACGTTCGACTTCGTCATCGTGGGTGCCGGCTCCGCCGGCTGTGTGCTTGCAAATCGACTGTCTCGAGACCCCAGCGTGCGTGTCCTGCTTCTAGAGGCCGGCGGATGGGATAAGGACCCGATGATCGGCCTTCCCGTCGGCATCAAACCGATGACCGCCAAGAAGCAGTACCGATGGGTGGACACCTCAGACCCCGACGAAGGCCTGAATGGTCGCATCAATGAGGTGCTCCACGGCAAGGTGATCGGGGGAGGCTCATCGATCAACTACATGGCGCATACACGCGGCCATCCCCGCGACTACGAACGCTGGGTCGCCGCTGGCGCTGATGGCTGGGGATTCGAGGATGTCGCCCCCTTCTTCAAGGAATGCGAGGCTTGGGAGCACGGGGAGAACGCCACCCGGGGCGGCGTCGGAGAGATCGGCGCTCAACTGGGACGACTTGATGATCCCGTCTTCGCTGCATGGTTCGATGCGCTTTGTGCCCTTGGCTACGATAGGACTGACGACTACAACGCATCTCACCCCGAAGGCTTTTGTGCGGTGCAGTACTCCATCAGAAACGGGCGCCGCTCTTCGGCCGCGCGGGAGTTTCTTCACCCTGTTCTCCAGCGCCCCAACCTGACCGTCCAAGTCGAATCGATGGCGACAAAGATCCTCTTCGACAAAACGAGGGCCGTCGGTGCCGAATACGTTACCAAGGGCCAAAAACAAGCGGCGCGCGCCGGGCGGGTTGTGCTGAGTCTGGGAGCCATCAATACGCCGCATCTTCTGATGCTCTCGGGCATCGGACCTGCGGCGCACCTGCGCTCGATGGGCATTTCACCCTTGGTAAACCTTCCTGTGGGGCAAGGCCTGGAAGACCATCTGGGTGTCGAAGTCATGTGGGAGCGGAAGCAGCCGGGGACGTTTCATCAATCGCTCAGATTGGATCGAGCGGTCTTCAGCATGTTTCGGGGGCTGGCGTTTCGCAGCGGCCCGGCTTCGCGTCTGCCAGGCGTCATACTCGGTTTCGCAAAATCAAACTCGGCTTTGCCGCAGCCTGACTTGCAGTACTACCTGCAGACACCTCCGCCCTATGCCGACGTCTGGTTCCCAGGGCTGAAGCGCCCCTATCAAGACACGCTCAGCGTGAAGATGAATTTGCTGAGCCAGCAAAGCAGAGGTGAAATCCTGCTTCGTTCCACAGATCCGACCGAGCGGCCGCGCATTGTCTACAACTCGCTGTCCGAGCCGAGAGACATTGAAACCTTGCGGGAAGGCGTGATGCGCGCTCAAGCCATGCTCGAGTCAGCGGAACTCTCTCCGTTCCGAGGCAACCCCCTCATGCCCGATCGTCCTTTCCGGAACAACGCCGAGGTCGACGCATACATCCGGTCTCATGCGTTCCAACAATATCATCCTGCGTGCACCTGCAAGATGGGCAAGGACGAAACGGACTCTGTTCTGAACCCGGACCTGAGTGTCCGGGGCCTCGATGGACTGAGCGTGGCGGATGCATCGGTCATGCCAAACCTCGTCTCCGCCAACCCCAACATTCCCGTCGTGATGCTCGCTGCCAAGGCGGCAGCGATGTGGTTGGGTTGAGAGTGAGCGCATTGCTCGACTCCACCTTCGCCATCACCACTTTGCGGATGATGGGTTCTAGCAAGTCGCCACGACAAATAGGCCTTCCTCTTCAGGACCTGGAGCCGTTCGAGCAATCATGAAATTCAATGACAAGCAGCGCGATTCTGAATTGGTCGAAAACATTCGAACGCGCAAACCAGTGTTCTGGACGAACCCTTCCCGGGCAGAAAACGGACGCATGGGAAGTACTTGGGGTGACCGGCCAATTGGCCGTGAAGACGTACGCGCAGCAGAAGACCGGTTTCGAAGGTTCAGTCGCGTTCTAACGGACATGTTTCCGGAGTTGCGGGACACGCGCGGTGCAATTGAGTCCGCCGTCCTTCCGGTTCCGGCTCTTCAAAGCCACTTGGGCATCCCCGTGGAATCGGGACGCGTACTCATCAAGGCGGACCATGCGCTGCCGGTCGCGGGCTCCATCAAGGCCCGAGGCGGCATTCACGAGGTGCTGGAATTCGCTGAGAAGCAGTTGCTAAAAAGTTCAGCAGGTACGCTCGACGGCATTGGCGACCTTTCGTTCGAGACGATTCGCGAGAGGCTCGGCAAGTATCGGGTTGCAGTTGGTTCCACGGGCAACCTCGGCCTCAGCATTGGTGTGATCGCATCGGCCTTGGGCCTGGGGGCCACTGTTCACATGTCTGCGGATGCAAAGCGCTGGAAGAAGGATCGACTGCGCAAGCGAGGTGTTCAAGTCGTAGAGCACGAAGGCGACTATGGCGCCGCTGTAGAGGCCGGCCGTACGGCGGCCGCAGCCGATCCCAATTGCCATTTTGTCGATGACGAGGGATCGCTTTCCTTGTTCATGGGCTATAGCACCGCCGCGAGTGAGCTCCGGACTCAATTGAGCGGCCTTGGGATTCGCGTCGACGCGGACCGTCCACTTTTTGTCTATCTTCCCTGTGGCGTCGGGGGAGCACCGGGGGGGATTGCGTTCGGTCTTTCCCATGTATTCGGCCCGCACGTGCATTGCTTCTTTGCAGAGCCAACGGCCTCGCCCTGCTTTCTTCTCTCGCTGCTCGACGAAAGCGGCTCGAACCCGAGCGTCTACGACATCGGCCTGGACAACGCCACGGAAGCTGACGGTCTCGCGGTGCCGCGCGCGTCAGCACGCGCAGTCGAAGTGATGAGATCAGGAATTGGGGGCGTCTTCACGGTGCAAGACGACGCGCTCTTCAAGAACTTGCACGCTGCGGCGATCACGGAGGGGATCCGTGTCGAGCCTTCGGCAACAGCTGCTTTTGAAGGCCCGCGATGGCTGACTTCATCCGGTCCTGGAAACGAGTACCTCGCACGTCACGGACTCACTGGAAGTCTTCCGAAGGCGACACACCTGATCTGGACAACGGGCGGCCTTTTCGTGCCGGATAACGAATACCAGGCGTTCTTCGAGCGCGGCGCCTAGACATTTCGCAGGCAGCGAGCCACATCCCGATCTCGTCGCGCACCAGCCTTTCGACGCTGGAGTCGATCAACACCATCATGCAGGATCTCGGGCCCTCTGAGCTGCTCGGTTTAATCGAAACAGTTTTTCCTAGAAGATGGTGGGTTGCAGTTCTTTGCGGAGTTCGAGTTTGAACTTCGCCGGGGTCAAGTATTGCAGGCTGCTGTGGGGACGTACTTTGTTGTAGTGACTGCGCCAGGCTTCGATCAGGACAGCGGCTTCGCGGCGCGAGCGGAACCACTCGATGGAGAGACACTCGTCGCGGAACTTGCCGTTGAACCTCTCGTCGGTGCCGTTCTGCCAAGGCTTGTCAGGCTCGCTGAGCACGGTGGCGATGCCGGCGTGCGCGATCCACTCCAGGATGGCTTGGCTGACGAACTCGGGCCCGTTGTCCGAGCGCATGAACAGCGGGACCCCGTGCAGGCTCGCCAGGCGCGACAGCACCTCGATCACCCGTTTTGACCGAATGGCCCCGGCCACATCGATGGCCAGGCACTCGCGGGTGTATTCGTCCACCACGGTCAGGCATTTGATCTGCTGACCACTGGCCGTGGTGTCGAAAACGAGGTCATAGGCCCAGACCATGTTGGCCTTGAACGGCGTGTAGATGCGCGGGCGCACCGAGGCGATGCGCTTGCGTGGCACCAGCAGGCCTGCCTGGCGCCATAGGCAATGTGTGCGTGACCAGCGCGGCTTGAAGCCGCTGCGCTGCCCGATGGTCTGCAGGTGTCTCGCACGGCGCTTCACGAATTGGGGGACGAAGAACTGCTTTGTCGAGTACGACCTGTACACCATGCACTTCGGTCCGATCGTCAACGACGACGTGGAGAAATACCTCTTTGGCGTCATCGACGATCAGGGAGCGAAAGCAGTCCGAGCTTTCGTGCTCGGCAATCACGCTGACGTGCATGAGTCGTTTCAGGACTTCTTCGAGCACATGGCAACGCAGAAGCTGTGCACGCCCAAAGGCCTGGACTGGATCCGCTCGTGCTACGGCGCGCTGGGCCAAGTCGACTTGATGATTGAGATGCAGGCTCTGCGCCCGATGCATTGCGCCATGTGGGTCGAGGGCGTGCGAGAGATCGTCTCGGCGCAAGACTCCGATGCGAAGTTCCCGGTGACGGTCTACAACGCGGCGGCGGATCCGAAGTCCACGCAGTGCGCCTACCCTCAGGGTCCGCCTGTAGCGGCCATGGGCTCCCAGACAGTCTTCGCGCTGGACGCCAATTGCGCATTCTGTGCTTCGAAGTGCGCCCTGTGTCATTGCCCTTCAGCTTGAAGCTGGGCTTCTTGGCGCGCTAGCGCTTTGCGCGCCTCGACCTGCGCATCCATCCAGAGAGAGCTTGTTCGCAGCGGTGCGCAGCATCGGCGGGATATTGTGATCCCATGCTGAGTATCGAACCACCAAAAACGCGGAAACAGCGGCGCAGTCTGCCGCAGATCCGCACATCCAACTAAAAAGGAGAACACCAAGCACTTATCCCATTGTGAGGCCTTGGATCTCACCAAATGGGGTCGGTATTCGGTGGAAATGCAGGGTCAGAGATCGGGGGAATTCAGCACTCCGATGGATGCTCAGCCACCATCTAGTCGTCGTGTAGCTTTCGTGCCTGTCGGCTTACCTTGGTCGAGCAATTTCGTCTCGCCCCAGGGCCGTGATGCGAATGATGAGCGCCTGCCTGGGAACATCCGGATAGTCTTCGGAGATCGGGCTGATTGACGCGTCGATGAAACCCGCCGCCTTGAGTACCAAGATGCTCCTGATCGAGGCTCCGCCTTCGATGCGAAGAGGGAAAGGAGAGTCCGCGATGAGGCACAGATATTCAAGCGGCGAGAGGAAGTTGCCCACTGTCCTTCGCGTTGACCTTAGAAGATCACGACTCGTATCGGCCAGCTCCTCCAAACCGTTCTCAGTAATCCTGCGGACTGTTGCGGCCGTGGTTTCTCCGTAGCAGGGTTTTCGGTTTCCCGACGTGTACACCTCGGCCTCAATCAGCCCTGTCGCTTTGAGCAAGGAAACCAGCTTCAACTCGTGCCGGTCTACGACATATGCAGGCAGGCGCATTTGAAGCAGTTCAAGCAGGTAGGCATAGGGTGTGTTAGCCCTTAGTCCCTCGGCCATATTTCCGGATCGGATTTCCGCGTTCATCGCCCCTCCATGGGAAATATTCACATTTGCATGAAGCGAAGGGCGGATATGTAGGACAAAAGATACGAAATATGGAAAGCAACGCCGCGGCGTTTTCCGCTGTCAGGAAAAGCAGATTCCCTAGCATGTAGCGGGCGAATGGATGGCTTCTATCGGGAATGCAAATTTCTCGGTAGCCTCGCCATCCATCAGGGCCGCTAGGACTCGCGGGTTAGCGTCGCAATTGCTTCTGCCTTGTTCGTATACGACACTGCTTAATGTGCGCTAGTGTGCTTCTTACTTTTCGACAAACTGACGCAACCTAGGCCGGCACGCAATTACGTGCGCGCGCCGTCTCCGGCGACCGCCGTTCCCGCACAGGCAGGCCGTCGATGGTGACGGAAACGCAAGGATGAAACCCGAACTGTGAACTCCCATCCATGAGGCGAAAAACACTTACCGCACGCCAGTTGCGCGCGGCCAGTTACCTCGAGCAGCTCGAGATGCTGTCGCGGCTGCAACTGCCGGCCGTGTGCTCCAAGCGCGAGGAGATCGACTGCATCCTCGCGCTGCGCAGTGCCTCGCTGCTGGAGGCGCTCACCGAGCCGCCGGTGGTTCTGCGCACCGGCGAGCGATTCATTCCACGCGCGATCGTCACCAGCATCACGCCCGAAGGGCGCATGGCGCTGCTGCGCGGGCGTCGCGCCATGCCGCGCGAGATCCCGTTCAATCCCCCTCGCTGAGCGGGCGTCCCGATCGCGAGCCGCCCCGGTGCCAGGCGAACCAGGCGCGCGGAAGAGGCGTGTCCGGGCATGTCCGCGCTCGCCGGCGCGGTGGCGTTGCCCCGGGGCAGCAGTCACACCATGGGCGGATCGGTTTCGCGCTCGAGGTGCCGGTGCATGCCCGCGGCGGCGATGAATGCCCGGCTCGCATCGGCGGCATCCTTCGCCTCGGCGAGGATCAGGCCCGGATCGGGCGAGCCATCGGGCAAGGTCATCGGAATGCCCGCCTCCGCCAGCAGCGCCTGCGAGGCGCCGAAGGCCAGGATGGTCTTGCAGTGCCTGTACTGCTCCTTCACGAACTCCATCGTGTGGCCATCCTGCGTCAGCGACTCCAGGGCCGCGAGGCCGTCCGGCAGCACCAGCGCATCGAAGAGGACATTGGGGCTGTTCTCCATGCTGGCGTCCGCCTCGAAGGCCGTACCGTCCGCCGCCGTGCAGCGGCCCAGGCGCGATCCCACCAGCCGCGGCACGGCCCCCGCGCCCACCAGCGCCGACACCAGCCCGGCGATCGGGCCGCCCTCGATCCCGTCGGCGACCAGGATCGCGATCTTGCGCGTGCGGATGCCTCCGTCGCCCGGCCGTGCCAGCAGCGAAAGCGCGGGCGAGCGGTCGACCTCGGGCGCGGTCGGCACGTCCAGCACGCGCGGCAGCGGCGCGGGCAATTCCATGCCGAGCCCTTGCGGGACCTGCTGTGCCCCGACATGAGGCGAGATTTCGCGCGCGGCGGCGGCGCTTCGCGGTAGGACGTCGCGCTCAGCGCAGGCGCGTATGGCCGCACCCGGAAAAAAAGAAGCCCGGCAAGACGCCGGGCCGCAAGCCGATGCAGTCACGCATCAAGCACCCGCTCAGGGAGGAAAAGCGGGGATGGATCGCTCCACCGGGACGAATGGTGAATGCGGGGGCGCAAGCCGCGAACGGGAAGCGCCCCCTCTTCGCTCGTAGGACCCGCCGCACAGCCGTTGCGCCCGCGCCTCAGTCGGACTCGCGCTGGTATTTCTTGAGCTCCTTGTGGCGATCGCAGTGCTCGAAGATCGCGAGAAACACTGGCGCTCTCGGAAGCGGCGTGTGTCACTGCTGAACCTTGCCACTTCCGTTCACGATCGAAAGCTCGACGAACTTCGAGCCGTTGCGCTCGCCGCCGCCGAAGCCGATGAGGTAGTCCCCGAGGTCGTAGTCGCTCATCGCGTTCAGCGTGGCGATCGTTCCCTCGCGCGTGGGCGTGCGGCCTTGGCGCTGCACGGCCTCCACGATCACGCGACCGGCGATGTAGCCCTCCATCATCAAGTAGCTCTTCGGTTCCTTGGGCTTGTGCTGGCTGGCGGCCTCGGTGAACTCGCGCTGCAGCCGACTGGTGCTCTTGTAGGGGTTCGGCGTGACCTGGGAGATCACCACGCCCTTGAGGTGGTCCTCGCCCAGGCGCTGTGACAGCTGCTCGATGTCCGCACCCGAATACGCGAAGAGCTGCGCCGTGCCGCCGCTGACCCGGTAGGCCTCGATGAAGGCCGCGGTCGGTGCGCCATTGGCCACCAGGATGATGGCTTGCGGCGTGGCCTTGGTGAACACCCGCACCGCTTCTGAGATGGACGTGTTCGCGCCCCGGCTGCTGCCGGTGTAGGAAGCACGCGTCACGAAGCGGACCTTGGCCTGCGCCGCTGCCTGGTCGGCCGCCGCGACGATGGCGTCGCTTCCGGGGCCGGCTTCGTAGAGCAGGCCCAGCTTGCTGATGCCCACCGTCGACAGCTGCGAGGTGAGCTTGGCCAGCTCGCTCGGGATGTCGGCGCGCACGTTGAAGAGCTGCGCGTGCGCGGGCGCGATATCGGTGGTGCGGTAGCCCACCAGCGCGATGCGCTGCTGTTCCAGCAGCCGCGTGGCCAGCAGCTCGCGCAGATTCTGGCTGCCGAAGTAGCCGGCCAGTACCAGCGGCCGCTTCTCGATGAGCAGCTTGCGGGTCTGCTCGACGGTGGATTCGGGCCGGCTGCCGTCGTCCTCCGTCGCCAGCGCGAAGGTGTGGCCGTTCACGCCGCCCTTGCGGTTCGCCGCGTCGAAAGCCAGGCGCATGCCGGCCGCATAGCCCTGGCCCTGCTTGGCCTCCAGGCCGCGCATCGGGGCTACCTGAACGACCATCACCTCGATGGCAAAGGCATGGCTCGTTGCCGATGCCGTGATCGCCATGGCTGCCAGCCAACGCGCGAGCTTGCTTCGATTCATGGCCGGCTCCATCTCTTGTCTTAAGGAGTGCTGAGTATGTGCAGCACATTGACACATGATCCGGGGCATTCCCGGATCGCCGCAAGGGGCTGAGGTCGACGGTGTGACATCGTCACGGCGGTTCCTAAATCCAGATCTTGGCCGTCACATAGGTAAGCACGACGCCGATCGCCGCAGCACTGAACATGAAGAGGACGGGAGAGAGCTTCAGCAAGTAGATCGCACAGCCAGCGGTGACCGCAAACGCCGCCGCATGGCCCGCGAACTCCGAAGTGAATGTGCTGATGGTGTTGATGTCCTCGTTGAGGATCGCCTGCAGCCGGTGGCTCTTCATGCGCTCGATTGAGGCGACAGGCGTGTGCAGGATTCGGAGCGAGACATCCTTGCGCAGCGCTGCGACGACCCTTTGCCCTGTGAAGCTGTTGACGATGCCCGCCAATGCGTGCCCGCCGACCGAGAACAGCCCCAACGCAGCCAATCCCACCGCAGCGGAGCGCTCGATGGCCGCGTTGCCATGCATGGCACTGTTGATCTGCTCCAGCAGCAACGCGGTGGCCATGCCACTCACGCATCCCAACAGCGTCGCCAGGACGATCACGTAGGCGAAGGGCCTGAGCAAGCGCCGAGTTTCAGCAGAGAAGGTCGAGTGTGTGTTCAAAAGCGATGCATTCAGAGATGGCGGCGTCCAGTGCACGATCGCGGATGGCACAGGCTCGCTGCAACTGGAATGGTGTCGGTGGGAGGCTGGGAGGTTGTGTTCAGCGAGCGCCTGATGCTGTGGTGCTTGGCGTGGATCCCCTCCTCATTCTTTTGTTGTCGCATGAAGGATCGCTCAACGAATTGCCAAGATTTGATCAAGATCCGCGCCGTGCCGAATGGTCGTTGCGCGATGCGGATTCCCATGACAAGAAGGCGGTGTTTAGGAGGCCGAAATCGAACGAAGGCGCCGCATAATGCGCACCCGCCGCGGGCACCCTGTTCCGCCCAGGTCGGGGCGCCATTGCCCTTCAGCGGCGGCGCACATTGAATCCCTTATGGCCGACGAACGTATCCTGATTGTTGAAGACGACCCGCAGATTGCCGAGGTGCTTTCTGCCTACCTGCAGCGTGAAGGGTTCCAAACGGCGCACAGCCGTGACGGTGAGGAGGCGCTGCGGATGTTCGGGCAGTGGCAGCCGGCGCTGGTGCTGTTGGACTACATGTTGCCGCGACTGAGTGGCAGTGAGGTCCTGGCCGCCATGCGCCGCGCGAGCGATGTCCCGGTCATCATGGTGACGGCCATCAATGACGAAGCCGAAAAGCTCGGCGCGCTGCGCTACGGTGCGGACGACTATGTGGTCAAGCCCTTCAACCCGAAGGAGGTCGTCGCACGCGTGCAGGTGGTTCTTCGGCGTTCGCGGGCTTCGTCGTTCGCTGCGAAGTCCCGGCTTTCTCATGGGGCGCTCGAACTCGATCTCGATGCCGTGACGGTGCACGTCGACGGTGATGCCAATCCGCTTGAATTGACGATCACCGAATTCAAGCTGCTGTCGACCATGATGCGGCATCCGCGCAAGGCCTTCACTCGGTTCGAGCTGCTGCAAGCCTGCCTGCCCGAAAGCGATGCGCTCGAACGGGTGGTCGACACGCACGTGCACAACCTGCGGCGCAAGCTGGAGGAGCGCGGTGTCACGGGCATCCCCCTCGCTGTGCGAGGCGTTGGCTATCGCCTGGGCGGTTCGTAGCGATGCGCTCGCGTCGATCACTTTGGGCGTGGCTCACTTGGCGGATGGTTGTCTTGGCCATTGCCGCGACCGCAGCGGTGCAAGCTGGGATGTGGGGGCGCTACAACTACCTGGAAGCAAAGGCTGAGTCCAAACTGCCGCCCGCGGTGGCCGCAGAGATGCGGCGTCTTGAGATCGAGCCGGAAAAGAACGCAAAGCGGTTGCAGGAAATCTATGCCATGTACGGTGAGATTTTCGCGCCGCCGTCCGATACCGAGGATCTGATCGTGCAGGCGCTGTTGAGCCTGGCCATCGTTCCCTTTGTGGTGGCGTTCGGCCTGATTCTGGCGCGCCGTATCGTTCGACCGGTCTCGCACGTGGTCGCGGCCGCAGAGTCGGTGGCGACGGGACGCTTCTCGGCCCGGGCACCGGTGCTCGAAGCGGCGCCTGCTGAACTCCAGCGCCTCGCGATGCACTTCAACAAGATGGCGCAGCGCTTGGAGGCGTACGACAGGGAGCTCCACGATTCGAGTGCGGCCATCGCGCATGAACTTCGTACGCCCTTGACTGCGGCGATGGGACGACTGCAGGGCATTCTGGATCGGGTGTTCCCGTACGAAGAGGGCCAGATCGCCACGGTTCTGGATCAGCTGGAGCAGATCCAGCGCATCATCGGTGACCTGCAGGTTCTTTCGCTTGCGCAGGGTGGTCGACTGCATCTGGAGATCAGCGAGTTCGCCGCGCGGCAATTCGTCGACGAAAGAATCCATTGGGCCAGCCCCGCCTTGCAGGCGCGCAGCGTGCGGGCCGTCAACCATGTCGAGGCCGGGCAGACGCTGCGCGCAGACAGGACGCGGCTCGGTCAGGCTCTGTCGGCCCTCATCGACAACGCGGTGCGCTACGCAGGTGACGGTGGCATCGTGGAGATTGACCTTGTGGAGCGAGACCTGGGCGTTGAACTGATCGTTCGCGACCGGGGCACAGGTGTTTCATCCGATGACGAGGACTTCTCGCGCTTCTTCGAGCGCTTCTGGCGCAGCGAGCAGTCTCGCTCGCGACACGCCGGCGGAACCGGCCTGGGCCTGTCGGTCGTGCAGGCGATCTGCAGGGCCCATGGCGGCCACGCGAGCGCTTCAGCACGCGCCGGTGGCGGCGCAGAAGTGCGCATCTGTTTGCCGTACACGGGAGCGGCGATGGATTCAGGCACGTTGGTGGCCTAACGATACGGTCGGAAGCGTGAACAGGCGGCGCGTGATTTCTTGCAGCACCGCTTCCAGCGCAATCTCGCGTGACGGGGGGACTCCGCCCGCCCGTGCTCAAGACCTCGGCTCGGTGTGCGATTTGCACCGTGCGCTGAGCGGTGAAAGCGATTCGGCATAGCCGTGGTCGAAGGTGAGGGTTTCCTTGCGAGCTGAATTCTTCGGCGGCGAGTTGAAAAGGTTTTTCGTGACGACAGCAGCGGGTTTGCTTTTTCCTGCGGCGACGCGAGGATCTCAATGGGCACTTGCAGTTGGGGAGTGCGACTGTCCCAGATCGCGCGCGTCACCGGTTCCATTTACATCGTGACTGGCAGGCTGCTCAGCCCGGACCACGTGTCGCGGATCCTGGGCAAGCGGCCGCACAAGATCTCCATCATCGCGACTGCCAGGGCGCGCAGGGAGGCGAGTGTGATCAAGCGCAGCTTCCCTGATGTGCGCGTCGCCCAGCACAGCGATTGCGATGCCAAGGGGGGCTTGTCGAGCCCGACACGGTCTGGGTCTCGAGCGCGGACTGCGGCAGGTCCGCGATGATCGAGTCCACCGTCGGTCCGCATTCGATCCAGCGTTTTCAACAGAGCCCTGGAATTCTTTTTCCGCGAGCTCTGGTCTCAGTCGCGCTCGAGATCCAGTGACCTTGTTCCGACGTCCGCCCTCCCCACTGACAGCCAGATCTCCTGAAACGTTCTTCCTTTCCGGCGGCAGCGCCCTGTCGAGGGCGCTGCGGATCGTCCTGCGGCCGTCGCGGGCCACCTGACGGGTGGCGATGCGTGAGCCTCGCGTGTGTTCTAGGACTCGAGCGTTTCCAGCGGGCCGAAGAACTCGTAGCGCAACTGCTGCTTCGGTATGCCAAGCGCCAGCCCGTCGGCATAGACGGCCTTCATGAAGGGCTTGGGTCCGAGAAAATACAGGTCCACGTCGCGGTCGGATGGCAGCAGCCGGGCCAGAAGTTCTCGGTTCACGAAGCCGATTGCATGTGGCCGGTCGGCGGCGCGCGGCGTGTCGTAGACGTACAGCGGCTTCACGTTCGCATGCGTCGCAGCCAGAGCATCCACGCGTGCGCGGAAGGCGTGGGCGCCGCCGTGACGGGCCGCATGCACGAAATGCACCGGCCGACCGGTGTGCGCCATGGATTCCAGCATGCTCATCGCCGGCGTGATGCCCACGCCCCCGGTGACCAGCACCAGCGGACGGGTTTGTTCTCCTGCGGGGTGCAGCACGAAGTCGCCGCACGGCGCCTGGACCTGCAGTCGCGCGCCGACGGTCGCAGTGCTGTGCAGCCAGTTCGAAGCCCGGCCCCCCTCCTCCTTCTTGACGCTGATGCGGTACCACGGCTTGCCTGGCGCGTCGGACAGCGAATAGTTGCGTCGCACCGGCTGGCCGTCGATGTCCAGCACGAGCGTGATGTACTGGCCAGGCGAGAAGGCGAGCAGCGCGCCGCCGTCGGTGGGCTCCAGGTAGAACGAGGTGATGACATCGCTTTCATCCTCGCGACGCGCGACGCGGAACTCGCGCGTTCCGCGCCAGCCTCCGGGTTGTGCTGCGTTGGCGCTGTAGACCTTTTCCTCAGCGGCAATCAGCAGGTCGGCCAGTGCGCCGTAGGCCTCGCCCCAGGCGGCAATGACTTCATCGGCGGCGGCGGCGCCCAGCACATCCTTGATGGCACGCAGCAGGTAGCTGCCGACGATGGGGTAGTGCTCGGGCAGCACGCCGAGTGCCGCATGCTTCTGGATGATGCGCGGCAGCGCATCGCCAATGGCTTCCAGACGGTCGATGTGTGCTCCATAGGCGACGACCGCACCTGCCAGCGCCCGAGCCTGGCTGCCGGCCGCTTGGTGGGCTTCGTTGAAGAATGCCTTCAGCTGAGGATGCCCCTCGAGCATGAGGCGGTAGAAGTGGCGGGTAATGGCCTCGCCGTGCACCTGAAGCGCAGGCACGGTGGACTTGACGATGGCGATGGTTTGCGGGTTCATGGCTTTTCCGAATTGATGTTGGCGGTGTCGACATCTCACGATCTGTGCCAGCGACAACCATGAGCCAAGTCCCTGTCGCCATTGGTGATTTTTTGCAATGGTCAAATTGACAACTTCAAGCAGTTGTATTTATGACCACAAATGATGTCAGTTTGACCCATGACCTTCCGCCTTCGGCGGCTGAAGCGAGCAGATACCGATCGCTTCTGGCCGCGGCGCGCGGACTCGTTCAATGCGATGCGGCTGCTCTCTTGCAACTCGAAGGCGATGTTCTCCGGCCGATGGCCGTGGACGGCTTGAGCGACGAGACACTCGGACGCCAGTTCCCGGTGGCTGCCCACCCGCGTTTTGCGCGTCTGCTCGACAGTCCGCGAGGCCTGCGGTTCGCCCATGACTGCGGTTTGCCGGACCCTTACGATGGCCTGATCGTGGGGCAGCCTGGCATCCTGCCGGTGCATGACTGCATGGGCGCACCGCTGCGTCTGCGTGGCATCCCATGGGGCTTGCTCACGCTCGACGCCCTCGAGCCGCACACGTTCGACGCGGTGAGCCCGGCCCAGGTCGAGGCGCTCGTGGCACTCGTGGAAGCGGGCGTGGAGGCCGTCCAGACGATCCGCGAGATGGAAGCTCGCGCCGCGCGCGAGCAGGCCGTGGCTCACGCCCTGCGCGCCGGGCGCGGCGCACCGCGCGAATTGCTGGGCAGCGGCGCGGCCATGAAGCAGCTTTACAGCGAGATCGAGACGGTCGCCGTGTCTGACCTGACGGTGCTGCTGCTGGGCGAGACGGGCGTGGGCAAGGACCTGGTGGCGCAACGCCTGCACGCGCGCTCGCGTCGCAGCGAGCAGCCGCTCGTGCAGGTCAACTGTGCAGCACTGCCCGAGGCGCTGGCGGACAGCGAGCTCTTCGGCCACAAGCGCGGCGCGTTCACGGGCGCCATGCACGACCGCGATGGCAAGTTCGAGATCGCGGACGGTGGCACGCTCTTTCTGGACGAGGTCGGAGAATTGCCGCTGAGCGTGCAAGCCAAGCTGCTGCGCGTGCTGCAAAGCGGTGAAGTGCAGCGCCCTGGGAGCGATCGCACATTGAAGGTCGACGTCCGCGTGATTGCGGCCACCAACCGTGACTTGCCCGCGGCGATCGCGCAGGGACGGTTTCGCGCGGATCTCTACCACCGGCTTTCGGTCTATCCGCTGGTCGTCGCGCCGCTGCGCGAACGGGGACGCGATGTGCTCGCGCTCGCCGGCGGCTTCCTCGAGGAAAACCAGCATCGCTTGGGCGCGCGCAATCTACGGCTCTCGCCGGCGTCGAAGTCTGCCTTGTTGGCGCACGTCTGGCCAGGCAACGTGCGCGAGCTTGAGCATGTGATCAGCCGCGCATCACTGCGGGCCGTCAGGGAGCAGCCCCGCGGGGCACGCTGGACGGCCATCGAACCACGCCACCTGGCGTTGGAGAGCTCCGCAGTTGGCGCTCCGGCTGACCTGAGGAGGAAGGCCGTGTCCTTACCGGCAGAGGGCCAGGTCCCTGCGGTTGCGGTGCGCAGCACATTGCGTGAAGCCACGCTGGCGTTCCAGCGAGCCTGGCTCGATGAGATGTTGACGCGGCATCAGGGTCACCTGGCCAACGCCGCGCGTGAAGCTGGGATGGACCGCAGCAACTTCCACCGGACACTGCGCAAACTCGGCCTGCTGCAAGCCGATGATGCGGACGCCCGCAATCAGTCCGGCGCGAACCTGTGAAGGCCCCGCGCGCCTGCGTTCAGCAAGCAGTGCCTTGCAAAAAGGGCCGGGTGCCGATTCCAGCTGCGCATCCCGAGCTTTCCCTGTCTGTTTCTTCCTCCCAAGCACGCACCGTGGAGAGGGCTAGAGTCCATCCCGCATGCTTGGAAAGAAGTCCCGAATATCCGCGTATTGCGTGTCAGCCTGCGCCATCAGTGCAAAGGCCTTGAGCTTTGTGGCGTCGGCATAGGGAACCTGGGAGCTCCCTCCGCCCGAATGCCGGCACAGCAGATCGTCGTCATCCAGGTTGAGCAAGGTGCGGCATGCCACCGGGCGAGCCTCGTAGACGGTGCAACGGTCTGCACGAAGAAACGGGCAAGGCGTCAGCGGACCCGTTTGCAACTGCCGTTCCATCTCGGACAGGTTTTCGGCCTGCGCGTGGTCTGCGACGCGCAGGCTGCGTCTTGGCACGCTCGGCGCCCTTGCCGCTGGCGCGACCCAGCAGACGGGCCTCGATCAGAGAGATCGTCACCGGGATCTGGCAGCAATGACTGCACCCTGCTCGGCAAGCTGAGAGTGCCTCCATCGGTCGAGCCCAGGCCGAAGCAGCTCGCTGCAGCCAGATTATCCGCTGTGCCACCGTCTTTGCTTTTTGGGAGGCCTTCAGCAAAGGCGTGGCCTCCCCGGAGGGCGCAAGACAGGCAAGCTTCTCCTGTGCACGCTGCATGGCCAATGGCAGGCGGTCGCGCTGCCGCTGAGCCAAGTCCACTGCTGCAGCGCCCGCCGCCAAACTCATGAATTCGATCCGACGCAAGTTGTTGATCGACTAGCCTACCACCTGCGTCGGGGTTGCTTGCCCCCCCGTTCAGCGCTGAAAGCCTCAGAAGTCCCGTCGCTGAGCACTGTCGCAGGCGCAGGCGCTAGATTCCTGCCGTGACCGAGGCAACGGGCCGATCTTCCAATCGGTCCTCCAGCATTCAAGTCTGGGTGCTTTGTCGACCGCGCTGAAGCCAAAGACGGCATACCTCTGCGCTGTCCATGCGGCGGGCGGTTTCTCGACGCATCGCTCGCGACGCATGAACGGCCACAGACGCAAGACGAAGCGGCCGAAGGGCCTGGGTCGACGGCTCGTCTTCACATCTGGAGGCCGCTCGCGCGTATGAGGCCTCCAACCGTGCAGAAGACATGCTGCCCTAGAGGCCCTCGGCGTCCAGCTCTTGCGGGAGGACCGCGAGGAAGAAACCTGATTTACGGCAATCTTGCTTCGGACGAAGTTTTCCGCCGCCCAACAAATAGACTAACGGCAGACAGTTTCCTGCCAGAGGAACACACAAAACCTCCGCCTCCCAGTCATAATCCGTGCCGTTAGTATGTTTCCTCTGCCGATGGCATCCGATTCGACATTGCCCCTTTTCAATGAGTCGCCCGATTCAAACCATGTGAGCGCTTTCCGCGAAGCCTTCGAAGCTTGGCTTGGCGACCAGCGCGGCTCGGGGTTGCTGCGTCGCGAGGGCTCGGTATCGGTCTACGAAGACATGTGGGAGGCGTTCGCGACCTGGTGTCTCGGGCAATCGCCTGCGGTGACCTTGTCGACCCTTGAACTGGCTGACCTGCAGGCCTTCCAAGCGGCCCGGTTCGGACGCAAGACCTCCGATTTGTCCTTGACGCCGCGCTACGCGTTGCGGCTGATGCGGCTGATCGACCGGGTGCTGCGCCACCATGCATCCCGAGCGGACACCATGGCCAACTCGGCGGCGGCGGACTGGATTGCGGCCAATCCTGAGATTCGCTATGCCGACGCTGCACACGCCGATCCCCTGCCTGACTACCTCTCAGTGAGCGAGGCCCGGCACCTCATTGCGTTTCTCTCGACCGCACGACCGCGGCCCGGAAAATCCCGCAATGCCCAAATGCCGCTGACCTGGCAGGAGGTGCGCAATCGCGCCTCGGTGGCCTTGCAGCTCGGCGCCGGCCTCACGCCCGGCGATGTCCGTGCCCTGACGCTGGACTCGCCCGTCTCACAAGGCGGTCGCGTGCGGGAGCGGCCGTGGAAGCTCCAGGTACCCGGAAATGGCAATTCGCCACCACGCGAAACGCCCGTGGCGCCATGGGCCGCGGAGTTGCTGCAGCACTGGCTGAGCGTGCGCGCCGAAGCTGGCATCGCAGGGCCCTTCCTATTCCCTTCCACGCGCACCGGTAAACAATGGCAAAAACCCTCACAGTACGAATGCGCGAAGCGAGTGCTCGAGGAAGCCGGGGCCGACTCACGCGAAGGAGGTTCCTTCCGCTTGCGGCACACGTTCGCTCTTCGGCAGTTGCGACGAGGGACGGCGCCAGAGCAGATTGCGGGATGGCTCGGCATCGAGCCCGCGAAGATGAAGCGCTACGAACGCGTGCTGCCGGGCGTGATCGACGTCGTGTGACTGGTAAGCAACTGTACCGAGGGGCTCATCCTCGGTGCCTCGCGCAGCGAAGTTGCCAACGCCTCTGAACCAAGCCTGCGCCACGGGGCCCCCCCCGCCTGGGTGCGCTACTTCCGCGCACTTCACTTCGACGCCGCTGCATGGTTCAAGGCAGTGCCGACACCGGACGGCAGTGCGCAAATGGAGGCATGGCTTCGCGCATGCCGGACTTGCCTCGTCGCCACGTGCGATGCCGTCTCGACACGTTCTCCATGAAGACCCCAAGGATTCTGAACAGGTCCGCGCAACATTCACCTCTCGTCGGTGATCTGCGCGGAGCAAGGATTCGATCGGTTTCAGAAGGGGATGAATGAGGTTGGTGTTTCGACGATATGCGCTGCTCGGCCTGCTCCTCGCAGCGGCAGTCACGGGAATCTGGATAGGCGTTGCGGAATCGAGCTCGGGCCCCGAGTTGGCCACGGCGAGCGTGACCATCGGTGATCTGGAGCAGACGGTACTGGCCGTAGGCCGATTGCATCCCAAGGCACTGGTCGCCGTCGGCGCTCAGGTTTCCGGGCAGGTCAAGCGACTGCATGTGGCGCTGGGACAGCCGGTGAAGACCGGCGATCTCATCGCAGAGGTTGACGACCAGCCGCAGCGGATCTCGATGCGCAACGCGCAGGCCGCAGCGACCTCGCTGCAGGCGCAGCTGGCCGCAAGGCGCGCGGCCCTGGCGCAGGCTGAACTCGCCTTCGAGCGCCAGGAGGCCTTGCTCGCGGCAGAAGCCACGGCAAGGTCCGACCAGGAGGCCGCCAAGGCAGCATTGGAAACCGCACGCGCCGAGGCCCGCTCGCTGGAGGCCCAGATCGAACAGGCGCACACCCAGATCGAGACCGCACGCATCAACCTTGGATATACCCGCATCCTGGCCCCGATGGACGGCGTCGTCGTGGCCATCGTCACCAAGCAGGGCCAGACGCTCAATTCCTTTCAGACAACGCCCACGATCGTCATGCTCGCCAAGCTGGACGTCATGACGGTGCGCGCCGAAATCGCAGAAGCCGACGTACAGAAGGTCGAGCGTGGCCAGCAGGTGACCTTCACCACCCTGGGTGACAAGCGGGACAAGTACGTCGCGCAGATCGAGCGGGTCGAGATCGCACCCACGTCCATCGTGAACGAGGTGGGCGGCGCAGGTTCAGCCGGCGCAGGGGGCTCATCGGGCACGCCGACCTCCTCGCGCGCGATCTACTACAACGCCGTCTTCGACGTCCCTAATCCGAAGGGCCAGCTGCGCCCCTCCATGACCGCGCAGGTCTCCGTGCTGATCTCCCATCTCAGGCAGACGCTGCTGGTTCCCACCGCCGCGCTGGGCGAGCGCGATGCGCATGACGCCTATACGGTGCGCGTGGTCGACCCGAAGGGACGGGTCTCGGTGCGCCAGGTGCGCATCGGCATGCGGACCAACGCGACTGCACAGGTCCTGTCGGGCCTCCAATCCGGCGACGCCGTGCTGATCGGCGAGACGGTGCCCACCACGGCGCCGGGTGGCGCAGGGCTGCTGGGGTTCTGAGCATGGGCCAGCCGCTGTTGGAGTTGCGCGCGCTGCGCCGGGAATTTCCTTCCGGGGACGGCACCATGGTGATCCTGAAGGACATCGACCTGAAGATCGACGCGGGAGAGATGGTGGCCATCGTCGGCGCGTCCGGGTCGGGCAAATCGACCCTGATGAACATCCTCGGCTGCCTCGATCGACCCACGGCAGGCAGCTACAGGGTCGCCGGCACGGAAACAGGGGAGCTAGGCCCCGACGAGCTGGCCGCCCTTCGGCGCGAGCACTTCGGCTTCATCTTCCAGCGCTATCAGCTGCTCACGGATCTCTGCGCCGCAGCGAACGTCGAGCTGCCGGCGATCTACACCGGGCTGGCCGCCTCGGCGCGTCAGGCACGCGCGCAGTCGCTGCTCACGCGCCTCGGCCTGCAGGAGCGCATGAACCACCGCCCAAGCCAGCTCTCGGGCGGCCAGCAGCAGCGCGTTTCCATTGCACGCGCGCTGATGAACGGGGGCGCAGTCATCCTGGCCGATGAACCGACGGGCGCACTCGACAGCGCCAGTGGCGAAGAGGTCATGCGCATCCTGCAGGAATTGCACGCCGATGGCCACACGATCATCCTTGTCACCCATGACATGTCGGTCGCATCTCATGCCGCACGGGTGATAGAGATCAGCGATGGTGTCATCGTCGCCGACCGGCAAACGGCAGCCCGCACCGCATCGAAGCCCCCGGGGCTGGCTTCGCCCTCGCCCGCCGCCGCCTTGATGCGAGCGGGCGCGGATCGTTTCGCTCAGGCGTTCCGTATGGCCCTTCGGGCAATGAACGCGCACCGGCTGCGCACCTTCCTCACCATGCTCAGCATCATCATCGGCATCGCGGCGGTCGTCTCGGTGGTCGCGCTCGGCAGGGGCGCGCAGGCACAGGTGATGGCGCAGGTCCGCGAACTGGGGACCAACACGCTCGATGTCTTCCCCGGCAAGGATTTTGGCGACACCCACGCCGCGGCCATCGAGACGCTGGTCGCCGCCGATGCAGAGGCCCTTGCCGATCAGCCCTACGTGGACAGTGCCACGCCGAACCTCTCGATCAACGTCACCGCGCTTTATCGCGAGCTCGCGGTCGCCGGCCAGGTCACTGGCGTGGGTGCCGGGCATTTCCGCGTGCGTGGGCTGAAACTTGCATCGGGCCGCTTCTTCGATGCCCTCGACGTCGAACGTCACGGCCAGGTCGCCGTGATCGATCCGAAAGCGGCCACGACCCTGTTCAAGTCCGCGACCCGAGCCATCGGCGAGATCGTGCTGCTGGGCAACATGCCGGTCGAAATCATCGGAGTGCTCCAGCCTGTGCAAAGCAGCTCCAACACTTCCACCCCGACCTTCTACGTACCCTATGCGGCGGTGGCAACGCGCCTGTCCGGACAATCCCATCTCGACAGCATCAGTCTGCGCGTGCGCGACGCCGTCTCCAGCCAGGCCGTGCAGCAGGCAGTGACCGCGATGCTGAGCGAGCGACACGGCCGAAAGGACTTCTTCATCTTCAGCTCCGACCAGATCCGACAGGCCGTCACCCGCACCAGCACCACCCTCACGGTGTTGATCTCAGGCATCGCCATGATCGCGTTGCTCGTCGGTGGCATCGGCGTGATGAACATCATGCTGGTGTCCGTGACCGAGCGCACCCAGGAAATCGGCGTGCGCATGGCGATCGGTGCCCGTCAATCCGACATCCTTCAGCAGTTCCTGATCGAGGCGATGCTGGTATGCCTCATCGGCGGCGTCCTGGGCGTGCTGATTGCGTTGGGCCTGGGCCTGGCGGCCGACCTGATGGGGCTCGGCCTCCAGATGTCCTTCTCCGTCGCTTCCATCGTGCTGGCTGTCGCCTGCTCCACCCTGATCGGGATCACCTTTGGTTTCCTGCCGGCGCGCAATGCGGCCCGGCTGGATCCGGTCCAAGCGCTGGCGAGGGACTGATGCGTTTTCCTATCCCGTGTCACGCCAAGAGGACCATGACTGCCGCGGCGGCGGTGAGCGTCTTGCTGGTCCTTGCAGGTTGCGCGGCCCTCGCCCGCACACCCTACCAGCAACCGGCCGTGCCCCTGCCGGCGCGCTTCGAACACTCGGATATCGCCGCCGGTGTCCCGCGCAATGAGGCATGGTGGCGCTCATTCGACGACCCGCAACTCAACGGATGGATCGATCTGGCGCTCCAGCACAATCCCGACCTGGCAATCGCAGGCTTCCGGGCGCGCCGCGCCTCGCTGGAAGCGCAGCTGGCCGGCAATGCCCTGCGGCCGGTGTGGGAAGGTGCCCTTTCGAGCAGCGCAAGCCGCGCTTTGTCGGGAGAGAACCGACGCACCAACGAGACCGTCAATGCCCAGATCGGCGTGCGCTGGGAGATCGATCTGTTCGATCGCCTCGGTGCGCAGCGAGATGCGGCCAGCTTCGAGGCACGGGCCAGCGCGCAGGATCGCGAGGCGATCGCCCTGTCCCTCGTCGCGGCAGTCGCGAACCTGTACTGGCAAATCGGATTTGCCAACGAGCGCATCGCGTCCGAAAGGCAGAGCCTGGCGTACAGCCACCGCACACGCGAGCTGATCGACGCGCAGTACCGGGCAGGCTCGGTCTCCCGCCTCGAACTGCGCGAAGTCGAGCAATCGGTGGCTGAGCAGCAAGCCCTGCTGAGCCAGCTCGTACAGACAAGCAACGAACTGCGTCAGGCGCTGATGGTCTTGTTCGACGGGTCGCTGCCGCCCGGTCCGGAACCCCTGCATTTGCCAGACGCAATGCCCGCGCCTGTCGGTGCAGGCCTCCCCGCAGAGTTGCTCGGGCGGCGCCCCGACCTGCGCGCAGCCGAGCTCCGCCTGCGCGCCTCGCTGGCCAGCCGCGATGCCACAGCTGCGCGCTTTTATCCGACGTTCTCGCTCACGGGCAGCCTGGGAACTTCCAGCGCGTCGCTGCTGGAGGTGCTGCGCAATCCGGTCGCCACCTTGGGTTCCGAGATGGCGCTGCCCTTCCTCAACGTGCGCGGGATGCAACTGAGCAATGCCGTCGCCCGGACACGCCATGAGGAAGCGATCCTGGGCTTCAGGAAGTCGCTCTACGCGGCGCTCGCAGAAGTCGAGCGGGCGCTTTCAGCGCGCACGCAACTGTCACTGCAGGCGCTCGCACGCCGGCGCGCCCGGGACGAAGCAACCGAGAGCGAGATGCTCTACGAAGTTCGATATCGCAAGGGGCAGGTTGCCCTGCGCGCCTGGCTCGATGCGCAGGAGCGCAGGCGCGTGGCAGAAGTGGCTCATGCGTCGGTCCGCCTGGCCTTGCTGCAGAACCATATGACGCTGAATCAGGTGCTGGGCGGCGCCGTTCCTCCCATGGACAAGATCGGGGAAATGCCGAGTGACGGGGGCCCGAACCGTGTGACGCGATCGCCCTGAAGAACCTCTCGCTTGCAACCTCGGCCCTCCCCGCGCCCCCCTCGGAGCCTGAGCCCAATTCCGTGCGACTGCTCCACCCTACCCGAAGTCTTCGCATGCACGTGTTCATGGCCCGAACCAGAAGACAAGCCACAGGGCAACGGCCCCGAGCGTGGCGAGCAGCAGGAGCGTTTCGGCTTTTCGGCGCAGCCAGCCAGAGCATTTCGCCTTCCAACGCCCGATCGCGGTCTTGCCTCGCGCGAAGACCCCCGACGGACCGACCCGACGCGCTATGCCGTTCTCACGGCGGGTTCTACGCGGCGGCGCGAGATGGCCCATGGCGGCAAGCGGCACCGTCGATCAAGGGCAAGGCGGCTCGTGAAGCACGGCGCGGCAATGACGCAGCGATGCGCTTCGAGCGGGTAGCTGTCGCCATCCTGGAGATGCCTTCAATCATCGGCACTCAGGGCATTCGCTCGGCCAGCGTTGCGCCAAGGCCTGACATCGGCGCGACGCGGACACCCACAGTCCGCAGCAAGTCGGGCAAGCCAGGATCAGCCCACACCATGAATTCGACGCCGCGTCCGTGGCGAATGAGGTCACCCATTCTTGGCGTGCCCGGATGACACATCAGAAGGTCACCGTTTCGGGCGTGCCTGAGCCAATGCCGCAACAGCGAACCGTATCCACTCTCGGTGGCCTTGAAGTCGTAGACGCCAAGCAGGCGGCGATTCGCGAGAAAGCCGAGCGAGCGCGCACGGCGGCGGAAATCCTCCGCCCCCACCAGGCGATCGATAAGCCACGCCTTGCGGCCGTCGGGACGCTGCACCGAATCCATCAGGGACGAGGTCGGCGCGGCACTCACACGCACCCACGGCAGGGAACTTCCGTAGCGTCGCATCAGTACATCGAGCACGATGTCACGTATTTCCGGCAAGTGGTGCACGTGCTCGTGACTGTCGAGGTGGGCCGGTGCGCGGAACATTTCCTCCTCGAAGGCATCGAGCTGATCCAGCAAGGCTTCGCGTATGCGCCGCAGAGGCAGCAGCCGCAGATGGGCGGCCGCGATGAGCGTTCGCACCGACCCCAGCGCTGGCGCGCCATTGAACGGCAGGGTCAAATTGAAATGCAGGCCGATGTCGACGTGGTGGACGTCGAGGTAGCGCGCACGCGCGGCGCCCTCCTCCCAGTCCGGCGCCTGCGTCATGGCGCTCAAGGCGCTCACGCGCCGCATCTCGGCCAACTGCAATGCCGCCGCGTTGACACCTTGGTTCAGGCCGAAGTCGTCCACGCAAACAGCAATGCTTCGTTGCTCGGGGCGGGACAGCCCATCGTCGACGGAGGGCGGCCTTGCAGCGGCATGCCCGGACAGGCCACTGGATGCCGACGGACCGTTGCGTGCAGCTTGGTGGCTCATCCGGCAACCTTTCTGATCAAGACCTGTTGCCGGCCCTGCGGCGGCAGTGAGGCAGGTCGAGCGCCTGGCCTTTGCTGGGCGCGGGTGACGTGCTGGCGCACCGAGGTCGCCCCGGGTCCAGGGATGCAGAGCCGGCTCGGCTTCAGCACGGGCATCCTCATGGCTGGCGCTCCCTCGAGGCGGCTTCACGGGATCGCTTGACGAGATAGAGAGGCCGTCCCTTCACTTCATCGAACACCCGCGCCAGGTACTCGCCGATCACGCCGAGCGAGATCAGTTGCACGCCGGCCAGCAGCAGCATGGCGACAACGATCGTGGTCCAGCCCGATACTTCGTTGCCCCAGAGCATGTACGACACGGCCAATCCGACGCCGTAGCCGAACGAGACAAGTGCAAGCGCGCCTCCCACCACGCTCGCGGCACGCAACGGCCAGCTGGTGAACATGGTGATGCCGGTCAAGGACAGGCTGCACAGTGCGCGCAAGCTGTAGTGGCTGCGCCCATGAGGTCGGGGCGGCGGAACATAGACGATCTGTTCCACGCGGAAGCCGACCCAGGCGAACAGACCCTTCATGAACCGACTGCGCTCGGGAAGCGCACGCAAGGCTTCAACCACCTGGCGGTCCAGCAGACGAAAGTCGCCCGCGCCCGCCGGGACCCGATAGCGCCGGTCCCGGTCGATGAGGCCATAGAACAGGCGGGTGCCAAAGCGCTTCATCCAGCTTTCGGTCTTCCGGTCGGTGCGCACCATGCAGACCATGTCGGCCCCCTGAGTCCAGCGCGCGACCATGTCGGGAATCAACTCGGGCGGATGCTGGCCGTCACCGTCCATCAGGACAACGAGATCTCCCCGCGCCACGTCCAGCCCGGCGCTCAGTGCAGCTTCCTTGCCGAAGTTGCGGGAGAGTTCCAGCGACCGAACGCCATGGTCCCGCCAGCGCAGCGCCACCTCAGCGGTGGTATCCGTGCTTCCGTCGTCGACGACGACGATCTCCCACTCGCGAGCGAGGCTCGAGAGCACGACCACGAGTTGCGGCAAGAGCAACGCAAGATTCCTCGCTTCGTTGCGGCAGGGAATGACGCAACTCAGAAAGGCCACGCGGGCTCTGGAAGTCCGCTCGGCAAGCGAGTCCTGCGCAAGGTTGCCGGCGCACGCGCGCGGCATGAGGGTCGGGGACATGGTGTCGGAGGCTCCCGCGTCGCGCTTTCTCGGGCGCACCACGCGTGAATCAATGGGTGACATTGGGCTGTCCAGTGCACCGTGCCGAGATGGAAGCCGGCGCGATCACGCGCCAGTGCAAGCCCGGAAAGTTGTCCCCCACCGGGCGATAGCCGACGTCCGGAGCTGCAGCCCTGCTGAGTTCCAGAACACCGCATTCATCGGCCAATTTCTTGTCCACCCATGGACTGATGTCGAAGCGACCGTGGAGCAGGACCAAGGGTTGCTCGGGAAGTCGCAATGCCAGCGCACCGGCTTCGGCCGGGGGCCCCGCCACCACGCGGATCGGACCTCCGAGTTCGATGCGAGCCGCTGGCACTACCGCGTCAGCCAGCCCCTGCGCGTCGAAGTTGCGCCAATGATGCCGCTGCCATCGCACCTCTCCATTGGCGGAGATCATTTGCCCCCAGAGCAGCAGCAGCAACTGAACCAGGCCAAAGGCCTTGAGGGCGGACCTCAGCGAGATGGCGGACCACAACCGCCTCCAGCGGCCCAGTTCCATGGCCGCCGGGACGGCCAGCAGAAGGAACGGCGCGCCCCAATGCAGTTGGAGGTCCGCGCCGACGAAAAGTCCCAGCGCACAGGTGAAGACCAGCGGCGTGGCGCCGAAGCACAGCAGCAGGCATCGGCTCATGCCTGCATCGACCACCATAGCCGTGGGTTGGTGCGCGGGATCCGGCCGCGCTGCGCGCTCGAACGCCCACAGCGCCAGCAGCAGAAAGAGCCATGCGGGAAGCGCGCGGTTCAGAAGCTGATCCACCAACCAGCGTGCGCTGCCGCTCCATCGACTCGCGCCCTGCAGGTCGAGCCCCAGCGACGACTCCATGGCATAGCGGATGGGCCCCAGGTCGTTGTACCAAAGCCAGTACAGATGCGGAGACACCAATGCCAGGGCGGTCACCATCGCCAGCAGCAAGCCACGCCGATGGCTCGTATCTCGCCAACCACGCTGCCAACCCCAGAACACGATGATTGCCAGGGCCATCACCGCGATGTGGTACTTGGCAAGGGCGCCCAGACCCAGGCACACACCCAGGGCAAGCCACCAGCGCGATTGCCGTGTACAAAACGCCTTCCAGGTGAACGCGGCGCTGGCGACCGCAAAGGGCATCAGCACCACTTCGTGGTTGTAGTAATAGAGGCGCCCGTTGTAGTAAGTGATGCAAAGTGCCGCGAGGACAGCGATGGTCGCGTGCACGGGTCCCCGCAGAGCCGCAAGGAACCGCCAGAGCACGCCCATGGCTGCCAGCGCGAATATCGCGCCCAGAACATAGGTGGTGGCGCCCGACAGCCCCATTACCTGCACCGGCAGCCAAAGCACCCAGGTGGGCAGCGGCGGATGCTTGTAGTAGCCCCATTCGAGACTGCGCACCCAGGTGAGCTGCTCGATGTTGTCCGTGGGTGGCACGAGGCTCGAATGAGCCAGATGCGGCAGCCAGACAGCGGCAAACAGAACCAGCAACAAGGTGAGCCAGGCGCCGTCGGGGCGGGGCGAGCACGCCGCCATTGCGCGGCGCAGGACGGCTGCCAGGTGAGCGCCGTCGGGACGCGCCACGCCGATGCGAGACACCGGGACCGAAGGATCCGCAGCTTCTGACAGGGATGGAGTTGAAGCGGTGTCTGCAGGCGGGGAATGCATTCGGGGGCGCGAGCTGGAAAAGCTTCGTGGGTGGACGAAGGCGCCATGCTCGTTCGCCATCGTTCAGAAGTGCTGCAATTTCCATCAACATTCGATCAAGCGACGTACGAATCCCTGCCTTCGGCGCAGATTGATATGCGCTGTCGTCGCCCGGCTGGCCGCACATCGCAGCCAAGAGCGATGGCGCGGCCCTCCTGGCTCGCGCCCGTTGAGGAAGAGCGGGACTTCAGCATCTCCATCAGATCTGGATCAGGCGCAAGCCCGTTCTCCACGGGTTTTCACAAGAATCGTCGTCAGGCCGCTGGCTTGGCAGGTTCTCGATGCAGCAGCTTCTCTCGCCTCAGCGATGACCGCCCCGAGGGTGCTGCATGCGTTCACCCTCGAGCGCGCGGCCCGTTCGAGTCCACGCAAATCCAACTGGCCGGTTCGCTCGCCCATTCCGAGGCATGCACTCCCGCCTCCTTTTTTCCAGCCCTGCACGTCGTCAATTGATGAAGAAAACCGAATCCGTTCTCCTCCCCCGTGAGGATGCGCACCTTCACCCACCAGGGGCGATTTCGCCTGGCCCATCCAACGGATGGAGCGCGCAGCTGATGCGCCTGCGGGGCGCAGCCATCGCCTGTCGAACAGCCCTGATCTGGGCATGCGAAGACTTCGCCACGGCGCAACGCCTGATGCTGGTACGCATCGATCGGCAGTCGCCTGCGTCGCGGCCTGCGTGATGACGCGTCTCGTTGAGCGCGACGCCCGCACGCGCGAGCCCCACTCCGGTGGATCACACCTCTGGGGCCTCATGCAGCGGTGCGATTGCCTGCAAGGCGCAGAAGACCTCTCGAGGCACGCTGCTCGCCGCCACATGCTGGCTGTGCTCGCTGCCGCATGCTGCTGGCTGGCCGGTGCATCGACGGTTGCTGCGCAGGACATCGCCGCACGGCCTCTGGACTCGAACGAGATGAAATGGGAGTGGATGTTTTCGCCCTACGCCCATCATTTCCGCCGCAGCAGTGAACACCGCAACGTATACCTCATCGGTGTAGAGCGGTATCAGACCGAAAACTGGCTGGTGGGCGCGGGCGTGTTCAGCAACTCGTTCGGCCAACCCTCCGCCTATGCCTACGGCGGCTACCAGTGGACTGGGCTGTTCGGTCAACCGAGGCTCTACCTCAAGCTGACAGCCGGCGTCATGTACGGCTATGTCGGAGAGCACAAGGACAAGGTGCCGTTCAACCGCAACGGATGGTCACCCCTGGTGGTGCCTGCCATCGGCTACAGGCTCGACTCCCGAAACAGCCTCCAGGTATCGGCCCTCGGGACCGCAGGCCTGCTGTTCTCCTACCACTACCGTCCGTGAGGCCAGTGGTTCGCTGCGGTGCAGCGCTTCATCTTCACAGTACCTGGACATTCAGTGAAGAGTTTCTCCACGAACAAGCAAGACCATCGCGCGGATCTGCACGGCCTCAACGGATTGAGACGGCTCCGGCGCCGCAGATCATCAACGGAGAGAGGGAAAATCATGAAGCCACGCGCGCGCCTGCCCAGCGCCCCGCACCTGCGTCCCTATCTGCGCCCTTATCTGCGCCTTTATCTGCGCCGATGGGTTGGCGCCGTGTCCACGGTGTTGCTGTCGATAGCGACACAGACCAACGCGCAGGCCCAGGTGGAAGGGCCGCGGGCGCCATCGACACCGCCCAACGCCATTGAATCCATCACCGGCTCGACCCGTGCGGACGTGGACTTGTTGCGCATCGACTTCACCCGCCCGCTCGCTGCGCTGCCCGCGGGTTTCGTGGTGCAATCCCCCGCGCGCATCGCGCTCGACTTCCCAGGGATCACCAGCGCCGTGGGGCGATCGGCCATCGCCTTCAATCTGGGCCATCTTCGCGCCGCCAATGTGGTCCAGGCGGAAGAGCGCACCCGCGTGGTGCTGAGCCTGCGGCATGCGGCCACCTACCAGGCCGAGATCCAGGGGCGATCGCTGCTGGTCTCGCTGCAATCGAGCACGGGCCAGCCGCCGCGCACGCCGCCATATGGCGATTTTGCAGAGAACCGTGTCCGCAGCATCACGCCGCTGCAGGAGATCGACTTTCGGCGTGGCGAGGACGGTGCCGGCCGCATCATCGTGGCCATGGGCAGCCGCCAGATGGGGGTGGATGTGCGCCGCCAGGGCGCGACGCTGGTGGCCGATTTCATGCGGGCGTCGCTGCCCGAGGGATTGCGACGCCGGCTGGACGTGTCGGACTTCGGGACCACCGTCGACACAGTGCAGCCGCAGCAACTGGCGGACCGGGTCCGCCTCTCCATCGGCGCACACGGCGACTGGGAGCAGAGCGCCTACCAGACGGACGAGCAATTCGTCATCGAGGTGCGTCCGCGCAAGGCCGATCCGGGCAAGCTCACACCCGGCGCGGGCTATGCGGGCGAGAAACTCACACTCAACTTCCAGAACGTCGACATGCGGGCGCTGCTGCAGGTGATCGCGGACTTCACCGGCTTCAACGTGGTGACCTCGGATACCGTCTCCGGCACCCTCACCCTGCGGCTCAAGGACGTGCCGTGGGACCAGGCGCTGGATGTCATCCTGCAGGCCAAGAACCTGGGCATGCGCAAGAATGGCAGCGTTCTCTGGATCGCGCCGCTCGAGGAGATCAACGCCAGGGAAAAGTCCGACCTCGAGGCCCAGGCCTTGCTGGAGAACATGACGACACTGCAGACGCAGTCGTTCCAGCTCAACTACGCAAAGGCCGCGACGGTGGTACAGAACCTCAGGGGTGGCGGCGGTACTTCCGGCAGTGGCGGCAGCTCGGTCACGCGGCTGTTGAGTGCGCGCGGCAGCGCGATGTCCGAGGCCCGCACCAACCAACTCTTTGTCACCGACACCCCCGCACGCCTGACCGAGGTGAGCGAACTCATTCGCAAGCTCGACGTGCCGGTGCGGCAGGTGCTGATCGAGGCGAAGATCGTCGAGGCGTCGGATACCTTCGGCAAGTCATTGGGTGCCAGGCTGGGCGGCGGGATTGTCGATGGGAACAGCTCTGTCGGCACCACTCCTGCAGGCAGCAGTCGCGCTTTCGCGCCTTACACCAACCGCAACTTTGTGAATCTGCCAGCCGGGAGTGCCGGTAGAGGGAGTGCCCCGGGGGTGTTTGCGGTCTCCCTGTTCAGCGCAGGGTACACGCGGATGTTGAACCTGGAGGTCTCGGCACTCGAGGCCGAAGGCAGGGGCAAGCTCGTATCCAGCCCTCGCGTGGTCACCGCCGACCAGACCAAGGCCTTGATCGAGCAAGGCGAACAGATCCCGTACCAGCAGGCCACATCCAGCGGCGCCACCTCCGTCTCGTTTCGCAAGGCCGTGCTGAAGTTGGAAGTGACACCGCAGATCACTCCCGAGGGCAACATCATCCTCGCACTGGACGTGAGCAAGGACGCGCGCGGAGTGAATACATCTGCCGGTCCGGCGATCAATACCAAGCACGTAAAGACCGACGTACTGGTCGAAAACGGTGGCACCGTCGTCATCGGCGGCATCTTCGAGGTGACCGAGATCAACGACGAGTCGCGCGTGCCGGTATTGGGCGAGGTCCCCTATTTGGGCGCACTGTTTCGCAAGCGCACACGCACCTTGAACAAGGTCGAGATGCTGGTGTTTATCACCCCCAAGATGATGGGATGACCTGCGTCGAGGCTTGATGGCGAACGCTCCCTGTTGGGACCTGTCCCGCGTGGAGTGGTCTGTGCTGACGCGTCGCGTTCTACTGGCGCGTGACGCTCCCGATCCTGAAGCGGGCCGTGGAGGAGAGCCACGAAGATTGAAGGCGCAGCGAACCATCCCGATGCCAGGCGCCGGCACCAAGCGCTCAGCGCCCCTGGAACCGCGCACTGGCCAGTTGGGACAGTGTCGTCGCGGTCAGTGCGCGAACACCCACGCGCATGGCGGATTCGTCGATCTGAAACAGCGGCGAGTGATTCACCGGTGCGTCCTTGTCGCCCAGCGGCGAAGCATTCAGCATCCAGAACACGACGGGCACTCCGGTCGAACCAAAGGCACCGAAGTCTTCCGAGCCCATGGAAGCAGGCATCTGGCTCACCTTCGCGACACCGCCAGCGGCAGCCTCGAAGGCCCCCACCATCGAAAGCGTGGCGTCGCGGTCGTTGACCAGCACCTCGTAGCCGTCTCCGCTGTCGATCGTCACCTCCGCCTGCACCCCGTAGCTCGCCGCGATACCCGTGGCCCGGCGGCGGATCTCCTCCTGGGCGATCTTCTGGTTGGTCGTCGAGAGCGCGCGGATCGTACCGGCAATCTCGGCCGTCTCGGGAAGCACGTTGAAGCGATTCCCGCTTTGCAGCATGCCGGTGGTCACGATCGTCGGCCCGCCGTCAATGGTCGGGTTGAGCCGATGGCTGACGATGTTCTGCAGGCCCAGCACGGTCTCGGCCGCAGCCAGCATGGGCGTGTTGGAGACCCACGGTGCCGCGCCATGGCCGCCCGTGCCCTTGAACAGGATCCGGAACACGTCGATGCTCGCGAGCATCGGGCCCGGCCTGTAGCGGATCGCGCCGGAAGGCGCCTGGTTGCTGATGTGCTGGCCGAGCACCACGTCGACCTTGGGGTTGTCGAGCACGCCCTCGCGCACCATGGCCATGGCGCCACTGGACTTGCCCAGGCCCGGGCCGATCTCCTCGGCCGGCTGGAAGATGAAGACCACCGTGCCCGTCAGTTGCTCGCGCAGCGAGGACAGCACCTTGGCCGCCCCCAGCAGCATGGCGATGTGCGCGTCATGTCCGCAGACGTGCGAGACCGCGACAGGCTTGCCGAGCCAGTCGGCCTTGGCCACGGACTTGAAGGCCAGGTCGTTGCGCTCTTCCACGGGCAAGGCATCCATGTCCGCGCGCAGCGCCACCACGGGGCCGGGCCGTCCACCGCGAAGCACGGCCTTGATGCCGGTGCCGGCGATGCCGGTGCGCACCTGCAGACCCGGCATGCCAGCCAGGGCCTGGGCGATGTACTTCGCGGTGCCGACCTCCTGGTAGGCCAGTTCGGGGTTTTGGTGGATGTGTCGGCGCCATTCGACCAGCTGAGGCTGCGCGCCATCGGACAGGGCCAGAGCCTGCGAGAGCAGAGAGGCTGCCGTGGCGGGCGCGACACCCTGCGCGTGCGCCCCCATGAAAGAGGCTCCGAGAAGGAAAGCGCAAAGATGGCGTCGAAGGTTCATGGTGATCGCAAGAGTTGCAGAAGAAAGGAGTTGAATGAAGCGTGCGTCGTCGCACTCTATTGCCCGGCAGTGCGCTGCCTCGCGGCAAGCGCCTTGCAGAGTCACCGTCGCGACGCAGCGGATTCGTCGCGGTGAATGTCCTCTAGCAATCGATAGACCAGGTCGTCCGGCGCCGCGCGGCCATTCGGCTGCCGCGGCCCGAACAGGGCCGCGTCGTCCTGCGCAAGCTCGGGTCGCGCGCGCTCCTCGATCCAGTCGTAGACCACGGTGCGCGCAGCCACACGCCACTGCCCTGCCCGGCGCTCGAAGCGGTCGACATAGCGCCCGCAGAGAAAGGTCTGCCCTTGCGGCAGCGCGGCCGTGGACTGCAACGCGAAGAAGCTGCTCTCCACCGCGGCCGTGTCGCCATGCAACTCGATCAGCACGTTGGTGATCTGGTGGACGCGTCGCCCGCCCCGGCGCAGCTTGTCCAGGGCTTGGGCGATGAAACCCTCGGCGCTGCCGTTCCAGGCGCCGTGGCAGTCGGTGGCATCCTCCCAATAGGCCGAGCGCAGGGCGGCCTCGTCGCAGCGGTCGATGCCGCGGCAGTACCGGTACAGGCAGTCCCGGATCGCTTCGCGATCCAGCAGTGCCTGCAACGATGCCTGGCCGCTCATGTGGCGCCAGGCGGTGACCGCCGGAACAACTGCACGATGTTGCCCTCGGGGTCGCGCAACGACAGCACCATGCCGTGGCCGCCCATGTCGCGCATGCCGAGCACCTCGCCGCCCGCGTCGGCGATCCGCTCCTGCGCACCGTCGAAATCATCGACCTCGAACACCATCACCAGGCCAGAGGCAGCGGGCGCCGCCTCCTCGAGGCAGGCCAGCGAAACGTTGGTGTTGCCCACGCCATACTGGAACCAGCGGTCCCCGTCGTTGAACTTCAAAGGCAGGCCGAGCGCCGATGCGTAGAAGGCGTGCAGTTGCCGCGGCTGCTTCGCGGCGACATAGACGTTCTGCAGTCGTCGCGGGGCCGCCGGCTGTGCGGCGCTCACAGCGAGGTCTCCGAGGCGCCGCCGTCCAGGCGCAGCACTTCCGCGTTGAGGAAGCGCGCCGCATCGCCCGCCAGGAAGCAGATGGCATCGGCGATCTCCTCCACCGTGCCCAGGCGCCGCAGCGGCGTGCGCGCGATGCGCCTGGCATCGAGCTCCGCATTGCGGTGCTTGGCCGTTCCCTCGGTGGGTACTGCACCCGGCGCAACCGCATTCACCCGGATGTTGCGTCCGCCGAGGTCGGCGGCCGCCGCGCGCGTGATGCCCAGCACCCCCGCCTTGATGCCGCTGTAGACCACCGAGCGCATCGGTGACTTGAAGCCCGCGATGGACGCCACATTGACGATGGTCCCCCCGCGCTCGGCATCCATTGCCTCGGCCGCGGCCTGGATGCCCCAGATCACCGACTTGAAGCCGATTTCCACCATCCGGTCCATGACCTCGGGCGTGATCTCGGCCAGGGGCTGGTAGCGCACCCAGGCAGCATTGTTGACCATGATGTCGAGCCGCCCCGCCTCGCGCGCCAGTTGCATGACGGCCTCGCGCATGCCCTCGCGGCTGGACACGTCGCGCGGCAGCGCAATGGCCTTGCCGCCGAGCGCTCGGATCTGTGCGCAGGCCTCCTCGACGAACTCCTGTTTGAGGTCGTTGACGCCGACGGTGGCGCCCAGCCGGGCCATCGCCAGCGCGGTGGCCCGGCCGATGCCATGGCCGGCACCGCTGATGAAGGCCACGCGGCCTTCGAGGGATGCATTCATTGCTTACCTTTCTCTGCCTGTTCGGGAATGAGCAGCGCATCGAGCGCGAAGGCGCCCTGTCCCGCCTCCAGCACCACCAGCGGATTGATGTCGATCTCGGCCACTTCGCCGGCATGCCGCGCGGCAAAGCACGACAGCGCGGCAACGGCACGTGCGGCGGCCTGCACGTCGGCCTTCGGCCGACCGCGCGCACCGTCGAGCAGCGGGAATGCCTTGAGCGAACGCAGCATCGCCGCGGCCTGCGCCTCGTCGACCGGCGCGCTCTGCAGCGCCACGTCCTTGAGGACCTCGGCAAAGATGCCGCCCAGCCCCACCATGACCATCGGGCCGAACACCGGATCCTTCCGGGTCCCGAGGATCAGCTCGACGCCGCCTTGCGCCATCTGCGCCACCAGCACGCCGGTGACGCGGGCCTGGGGCACCTTGTGCGCCACGCGGGCGAGCAGGCTCTCGTAAGCCTCGATCAGCTGACCTTCGGAGCGCACATCCACCACCACGCCACCGACCTCGGTCTTGTGCGCGATGTCGGGCGAGACGATCTTGAGCACCAGCGGAAAGCCGATGTCGCGCGCGGCGGCCAGTGCCTCGTCGCGGCTGGCCGCGACGGCCTCCTTGAGCACCGGCAGCCCGGCACGGGCAAGCGCTGCCTTGGCGCTGGCTTCGGTCGCGAAGGCCTCCGCAGGCAGGGTTTCCCGCTCGATGGCCGCGCCCGCGGGGGCCGGTTCGGCGCGCGCACCGAAGTGCACCAGTGCCGCGAGCGTCGCGCAGGCCGCATCGATGCCCTCCACCACCGGGAAACCCATCGCACTGAGCTGCGCGCGCACCTCCTGCGGCGCGCGTGCGCACAGGACGATCAGGCGCGACGGGTGTTCCTTGCGCACCTGCGCGAGGGCCGTCAGGAACACTTCTCGCAGCCGAGGTACATGGAAGGCATTGGCCGACTGGAGCATCAGCGCATCGCAACTGTCGTCCTCGGCCACGGCGGCCAGCACCTTGGCCAACACCTCCGGGCGGCTGGACACCTGCGCCGTCATGTCCACCGGATTCGACGGTGATGCGAAGGGCACCACCTGCAGGATCCGCTCGCGGGTCTGCGTAGCCAGCTTGGGCAGCGCCAGGCCCTGCGCACTGGCGGCATCCGCCAGCAGCACGCCGAAACCACCAGAGGCCGTGAGCACCGCCACCTTGTTGCCACGGGGCAAGCGATCCGGCCCGAGCACGGCGAGCGCATGGCCCACCTCCAGGAGCTGTTCGATGCTCGGCACGCGGATCGCGCCGCCATTGCGCAGCACCACGTCGAACACGGCGTCCGAGCCGGCGAGCGCGCCCGTGTGAGAAGCGGCGGCGGCGCTGCCCGCTTCGGACACACCCACCTTCAGAACCACCAGCGGCTTGCCCGCCTTGCGGGCCATTGCCATGGCTTTGTGCAGCCTGGCGCCATCGCGGCAGGTCTCCATGCAGCAAAGGATGACCGAGGTGCCCGGATCCGTTGCCAGCGAGGCGATCGCATCGGCGATGTCGACATCGCACTCGTTGCCGGTGGTCAGCATCCGGCTGATGCCAAGGCCCCGCTCTGATGCGAGGCGCAGCGTGTAGCTGCCGAGATTGCCGCTCTGGGAAACGATGCCCACGGGGCCCGCGGCGGGGAAGGTATCTTCCAGCGCCACCGAAAAGGTCGCGATGCTCCTGTCCGGCACGCCGATCGCGCCGAGGCAGTTCGGCCCAACGATGCGCATCCCGCTGCGCCTGGCCACCTGTGCGATCCGGGCCTGCAGCCTGCCGCCCTCCTCGCCCATCTCGGAGAAGCCGGCGGAGAGCACCACCGCCGCGCGCACGCCGCGCCCAGCGCAGTCCTCCACGGCGTCGAGCACACCCTCCGGCGGCACGGCGATCACGGCGAGCTCGGGCGCCTCCGGCAGGTCGGCGACGCTCGCATGAGCCTGCAGCGTCTGCACGACGCCGGCCTTGCGATTGACGGGGTAGATCCGGCCCGCATAGCCGTACTTGCGAAGGAACTGCAGCGGGCGTCCGCCGATCTTGGTGACATCGTCAGAGGCACCGAGTATCGCGATCGAGCGCGGACTGAACAGCGCCTCGAGGCCGCGTCCCACTTCCACCAGCGCCTGCATCTCAGCGCCCCTTGTAGACCGGCGAGCGCTTCTCGAGGAAGGCGCGGCGCGCTTCCTGCGCATCCTCGGTCTTCGACAGCGCCATGGTGAAGTTCTGCTCGAAGCGGTAGCCATCGCGCTGCGGCATCAGATCCATCATGTTGGCCGCCTGCTTGGCATAGGCCATGGCCAGCGGCGCCTTCGCCGCGATCTCCTGCGCGAGCTGCAAGGCCACCGGCATCAGCTGGTCGGCCGGCACCACCTCGTCGAGCACGCCGCGGCGATACAGCTCTGCTGCCGACGCGCGCATGCCGGTGAAGAACAGGCGGCGTGTGAAGGAACGTCCAAACATGGTGCGCAGCATCGAGACGCCGCCGGCCAGGCCCACGTTGATCTCCGGCATGGCGAAGGTCGCGTCCTCGCTGGCCAGGAAGATGTCGCAGGCGGCCATGAGCCCGAAGCCGGCGCCGAGCGCCGGACCGTTGATGGCAGCAATCACCGGCTTGGCGCACTCGCGGATCGCATTGCCGGTCTCGCGCGTCAGGCGGTTGTGGCCGAGGAAGTCGCCGGCCTTGCCAGGGTCAGGCCGGTCCTTGAGGTCGGCACCGGCGCAGAAGTGCTTGCCGGTCCCGGTGAGGATCGCAACCCGGATGTCGGTGCGCTCGGAGATTTCGTCGAAGGCTTCGATGAGGCCGCGACGCGTCTCGCGATCGAGCGCATTGACCGGCGGCTTGTCCAGGCGGACGACGGCGACGTATTCGGAAACTTCAAGGCTGACGCTCATTGCGCACTCCTGGCGAGGTTGGAAAGGGATGAGGGACCGGCATCGCCCTGCGATGCCTTCAGGTGGGCGGCATGCAAGAGGCGGTCGCCGTAGCGGAACTCGGAGGCGATCAGGCGCTGCGCGAGGCGCGTGGCGAGCACCTCTTCGCTCAGGCCCATGCCGCCATGCATCTGGATCGCGGCTTCGGCGCAGCCGCGCGCCGTCTCGGCGAGCGACACCTTGGCCAGTCGCAGGCTCCGGCGCAGGTCGGAGCCCTTCTGTTCGTGCGCATGGAAGCAGTGGATCGTCAGCCCCTTGGCGCCGAGGTACTTCACGTACATGTCGGCCACGCGGTGGCGCAGCACCTGGAAAGTGGATAGCGCCACACCGAACTGCCGCCGCTCCTTGAGGTGGCCGAGCGTCTGCTGGGTCAGGGCGGCAAGCGCGGCCACCGTGTCGACGGCAGTGAGCAGCAGCGCGGCATCGCTGGCGGCAGCCAGTGCATTGCGGGCCTGGCCGCCGCGCGCGATGCAGCTGCCCTGCGGCACGGTGAGCCGGGCGAGTGCGAAGTCGGCACCGCGTCGGCCTTCCATCGTCCGGTAGCGCGCCACGGGCACACCGATGCGCTCGGCGTCGACGAGGAAGATCGCCGCCTCGCCATCCACCTCGGCTGGAACAAGCCAATGCGTCGCGGGCAGCGAGACATCGACACCCTGCACGAAGCCATTCAACTCGTAGCCGATGTCGAGGTGACGCGCCCGTAGCGCCATCTCCTCAGGCATGGCGGACAGGGCGATCAGCGGCGCGAGCTGCGCCGAGCCCTCGGCCACGGCCCCGAGCCAACGGTTTCCGACCTCGGGCGCGGCCGCCTGCAGCAGAAGAGGCACGACCGCGCAGGTCTCGACCACCGGAAGGTGCATGCCATGCGTGGCGAGTCCTTCGACGATCGATGCCAGGTCGGCCAGGCTGCCGCCCACGCCACCGGCTTCCTCGGGCACCAGGGTGGCGGTCCAGCCCAGCTCGCGCACCGGGTCGCCGGGCAGTTCCGGCACGGCGGCGTGGTCCTGCGCATAGCGGCTCGCCGCGTCGAGCAGCATGCCCGGAAAGAGGGACGGGAAAGAGGTGGACATGCTTGTCAGGCTCCCAGAAGTTCGTTGGCGATCACGTTGCGCTGCACTTCGGAAGTGCCGCCGGCGATCGTGCGGGCCCGCGTGAACATGTAGTTCTGGATCCAGGTGGCGGCGGGCACCTCGGGATCCGCATCGGCGAGGAAGCGATGCGCGGCCTCGGGCCCGACGGCATCGAGCGCGATCGTGGTCAGCCGCTGGGCGACATCGGCGCACGTCATCTTGATCGCGGACGGCTGCACGCCCAGCGCACGCTGGTGGATCAGATCGTCGGTCGCCTGCGCCATCATCACGCGCGCGCCCTTCGCTTCGGCTTCGCACAGCAGCAGCTTGTGGTGCAGGCCGCTGAAATCGCGTCGCCCGCGCGCGGCCGTTGCGGCCTCCTCGACCAGCCGCACCACCTGGCGACGCAGCAGCTCCAGACGGGCCACATTGGCCGGCGGCAGGCGCTCGCGCTCCAGCAGGTACTTCGCGCAGGTCCAGCCCTTGCCCACCTCGCCGACCAGGTTGTCGGCGCGCACGCGCACCTCTTCGAAGAAGACCTCGTTGAGGTGGTGCCATCCGTCGATGGTGCGGATCGGGCGCACGGTGACGCCCGGCGCATCCATCGGCACCAGGATCAGCGAGATGCCTTCCTGTTTCTTCGCCTCCCTGGAGGTGCGCACCAGCATGTAGATCATGCTGGCCTCGTGCGCATGCGAGGTCCAAATCTTCTGGCCATTGATGACCCACTCGCCCCCATCCAGGCGCGCACTGGTGGACAGCGAAGCCAGGTCCGAGCCCGAGCCTGGCTCGGAATAGCCCTGGCACCACCAGTCGGAGCCGTCCAGGATGCGCGGGAGAAAGCGCGCCTTCTGCTCAGGCGTGCCGAAGCGGATGATGACCGGCCCGATGTGACCCAGGCCATGGTGGTACAGCGGCGGGCAGTCGTTGTCGGCCATCACCTCCTCGAAGATCAGGCGCTGGCGGATGTCCCAGCCGGTGCCGCCGACCTCGGCGGGCCAGCTCGGCGCGCCCCAGCCCTGGGCGTTGAGGATCTTCTGCCACGCCTGGTATTCGCGCTTGGTGATCTTCTGGCCCGCGGCGACGACGGCACGGATCTCGGAAGGGCAGGACTTGCGGGCGAACTCCTCCAGTTCGCGCCGAAAGCCGGCGTAGTCGATGGACATTCTCGTTGTCTCCAGGGATTCGATTCGATGGGGTTTCTTCAGCCCTTGCGCAGCTGGGCAATCAGCTCGTCGAGCGCCGCGACCGCGGCGTCGGCATCGCGCCGGCGCAGGCCGCGCGCGACGTTGCGGCGCAGGGGAAAAAGGTCCGGGCGCGCGCGCACCGGCAGCACGTGCGTCATGCGCTCGCGCAGCACGCCGGTCATGGTCTGTGCCATCAGCATCAGCGCCTGGTTATGGCCCGCGGCGGCAATGGCGCGGAAGAAGCGGCTGGCCGATTCGATGCGGTCCTGGCGCGAGGCGTCGCCGGGGTGGGCCTCGATGGCGTCCACGGCGTCCTCCACCGCTGCCAGTTCGGCATCGCCGGCACGCTCGCAGGCCAGGCGCAGCAAGGTGCCGTAGAGCGTGCGGTAGGCCTCGTCGACGTCCGCGTCGCCCAGCTGGCCTTGCACCACCAGCTTGCGCAGCGACTCGGCCAGCATCATGTAGGCGCCCTTGTAGAAGACCAGCGCATGGTCGCCACCGCCGGCCGCCATGTGCCGCACCTCGCCGATGAAGACGGTGTGATCGCCCGCCTCGTGGCGGGCGAACACGCTGCACTCGAAGCTCGCCAGGCAATCGTCGATCAGCGGCATGCCCAGCAAGCCAGGCTGCCAGCCCACGCCTTCGAACTTGTCCTCGATCTTGCTGGAGGCGAAACGTCCCGACAACGCGTCCTGGCGCTCGGCCAGGATGTTGATGGCGAAGCTCTCGACCCCCAGGAAGGTCTCGCGCAGCCGGCTGGCGTTGCGCAGGCTGAACAGCACCAGCGGCGGCTCGAGCGACACCGAGCTGAACGAGTTGCAGGTCAGCCCCGCGGGCCGTCCGTCGGGCGTGCGCGTCGTGATGACCGCCACGCCGGTCGGAAAGCAACCCAGCAGCTGGCGAAACAGCGCGGGTTCGACGACGGGGCGGGTGCGTTCTTCGGCGACCTCGGACATGGGCGTTCTCCTTCGCTGCGGCGCCTCAGGCGGCAGCGACCTCGCGCTCGGCTGTGCTGGCGTGCGGCGGGTCATTGGCGATCTCCTGCTGCACCGCAGGAATGATCACCTTCGACCAGGTCTGCAGCTGGCGCAGCATGGTGGGATGGTCGAAATCGCCCATCTGCGTCTGGAAGCAGTAGTGCACCGGCTTCAGGGCGCGGATCTCGCTGACCACGCGTTCGATCACGGTGTCGATGCTGCCCACGGGCAGCAGCGCGCGCATCTCCTCGAGCGTGGGCTCGCCCTCGACGATGCCCTCTTCGACCTGGTAGTCGTCGGCGATCTGCGCGGTGCGGCGCTTCAGGCTCAAGGCCACGCGGCGCTGGTAGCGGGCGCAGTCCAGGTAGGCATCGACCTCGGCCTTGTCATTGCTGGCATAGGCCGCGCGCAGCAGGCCCACCTTCACGCCGGCCGGATCCTTGCCTTCGGCTCTCGCCACCTTGTCGATCAGCACGCGATGGGCATGCATCTTCTCCACGCCGCCATCGCCGCCTGAGACGAACACGTGGTGGTCCGACTTCACCGCGCGCGAGACAAAGGCCGGGTCCACGCTGGTGATCCACATCGGCGGCATCGGCTGCTGGACCGCGCGCTGGCTGATCGCGCTCATGGGCTGGCGGTAGTACTCGCCCTCGTAGCTGAACTTGGGCTGCTTCAGGCCCAGCTCGAGCATGTCGAGCATCTCGAAGGTGCGGGCCTTGGCCGACTCCAGCGAGACGCCGAAGCGCTCGAACTCGAAGTGCTGGTAGCCCGAGCCGATGCCCAGGTTGAGGCGGCCGTTGGACAATTGGTCCACCATGGCCACGTCGGCGATCAGCCGCGCGGGCGTGTACAGCGGTGCGACGACAATGCCGGTACCCAGCCGGATCCTGCGGGTCGCCGCGGCGCAGTGCGCGATCATGGTCAGCGGCGACGAGCACATGCCGTAGTTGCTGAAATGATGCTCCGCGAACCATGCCGCGCCGAACCCCAGCTCGTCCGCCAGGCGCGTCTGCTCCACGGCGTCGCGCAGGATCTGGTGGGAGGTTTTGTGCTTGTTTCGCTGCTGCATCAGAATGAAGATTCCGAAATCCATTGCCGGTGCTCCTGTGTGGTTGGTGCCTATGTGCACGAATCGTAGGAACGGGAGCCGCCTGCGGATCGCCAACGTGCGCACAGCTTGTTTGCATCTTTTGAAATGAAGGCCCTCGATTCGCTGCGCATCTTCGTCACCACCCAGAGGAAGGGCAGCCTCTCGGCCGCGGCGCGCAGCCTGAGCCTGTCGCCTGCGACCATTTCGCGGCGCATCAGTGCGCTCGAAGAGGAGCTGGGCGTGCAGCTGGTGGACCGCACCAGCCGCAACCTCCGCATGACCGAGGCGGGACAGGCCTTCCTGGAACGCGCCGAGGTCGTGCTCGAGTCCATGGCGGAGGCGGAGCAGGCCGCACGCGACGCCCGCCAGCGGCCCGAAGGTCGTTTGCGGGTGCATTCGCGCACCCACATCGGGCTGCGGGTGGTGGCGCCGCTGCTGCCGCGCTTCGCCCAGCTCTACCCCGACATCCACGTGGAAGTCGAGCTGTCGGAGCATCCGGTCAACCTCGTGGAGCACGACTTCGACGTCGACATCCGCACCGGCGAGTCGAACGACTCCGGCTTCGTGATCAAGCGGCTGCTGTCCAGCGACGAGGTGCTGGTGGCCAGCCCCGCCTTCGTGAAGACCTACTCGCGCATCAAGCATCCCACCGACTTGCCGCAGGTGCGCTGCCTGACCTACAAGCGCGAGCGCGAGGCCACCATCTGGAAGTACATCGACGAGGCCGGCGAGCAGCAGGAGTTGGCCATCCAGGGCGTGCTCAGCGCCAACAACGGCGAACTGCTGCGGCTGGCGGCCATCGGGGGCATGGGCATCGCGCTGCTGTCGGAGGCCACGGTGCGCGGCGACCTGCGCTCGGGCACGCTGGTGCGGCTGCTGCCGGACTACCGCTTCGCGGTGCGGGCGTACTCCAACGGCATCTTCGCCGTCTTCCGCCAGAACCGCACCCTGCCGCTGAAAGTCCGCGCCTTCGTCGATTTCGTGGCCGAAGCGCTGAAGGACGAGGATCAGCGCTAGAGCCTGCCGGCCGGGTCTCTAGCCTCGGGCGAAGCGATGCGGCAGGCGTCCTGAGGCGGGCAGGCCTTCGATCACGAACAGCCCGCCGTCGTGCGGCTTCGGGCCTTCGAGGCGGGCGCTGCGCGATATCGACGTCAGGTAAATCCGGTCGAGGCGCGCGCCCCCGAAGCACAGGCTGGTCGGGTAGGTCGCAGGCAGCGCCACGAGGCGCTCGAGCTCGCCGTCCGGTGCAAAGCGCGCGAGTTGGCCCGCGCGGGTCAGCACCGTCCAGAAAAAGCCCTGCGCGTCCACCGTCGCGCCGTCCGGTCCGGACTCGAAGCGTCCGGTGTCCACGAACTTGCGCTTATGGCGCAGCGGCCCGAACGGGTCGTAGTCGTAGGCCCAGATCGTGCGCTCCAGGCTGTCGGCCAGATAGAGCGTGTGGCCGTCGGGACTGAAGCAGGGGCCGTTGGCGAAGCCGATGTCGTCGGCCAGTTGCTCCACCCGCGCGTCGGGTCGCAGCCGGTACAGCCCGCCCAGGACAGCCTCGCCGGGTTGGCGCTCCATGTGCATCGTCCCGGCAATGAAGTTGCCGGCTGGATCGCACTTGCCGTCGTTGAAGCGCACGCGGGGATGATCCACCGTGATGTGCGCCAGGATCTCCAGTGCGCGCGTGGCGAAGTCGTAGACGGCGAAGCTGTTGCGCAGCGCGACCACGACGGCGTCGCCGCGGCATGGCGCGATGGCCCCCACGGGCGCCGGGAGGCTGTGCTGCTCGAGCACGCCGGACTGCGGACGCAGGCGCCAGAGGATGCCTGCCAGCGCGTCGATCCAGCATACGGCCTGTGCATCGGCATCCCAGCAGGGGCTTTCTCCAAGCCGGTCCCTGGTTTTTCCGATTCGGCGAATCCGTGCGTCCATGGATGAAGTGTGCCGACCGGTCCTAGCCGGTCGCGACGCGGCGTGCAAAGCATCTTTTCACTCCCTGCAGCACCGGCCCGACGGCGGCCATCTAGACTGATTCGCGAATCCGATTCCGGATCAGAACAAGGAGACAACGTGAGCTTTCGCAACACCATCGTCGGGCTGGTGATCGGCGCGTGCGCCCTCGGCAGCGCCTTCGCGCAGCAGGTCACGCGCATCGTCGTGCCGTTCGCCGCCGGCGGCGGCACCGACCAGTACTGCCGCATCCTCGCGCAGGAGCTCAACAAGCACGGGCTGAACGTCATCATCGAGAACAAGCCCGGCGCCAGCGGCATCCTCGCGGCCGACCACGTCGCCCGCGCGAAGCCCGACGGGCAGACCGTGCTCGTGTCCTCTCTGGGCACGCTGGCGAACAACAGCGTGCTCTACGATAAATTGCCCTACGACGCGGCGAAGGATTTTGCGCCGGTCACACAGATCGCCTACCAGCCGGCCATCATCGTGGGACGCACCGACCTGCCGTACAAGAACATCAAGGAGATGGTCGCCTACGCCAAGCAGCATCCGGGCAAGATCAACCGGGCCTCGCCGGGCGCGGCGATCCTCACCAACCTGGCACCGATCGCCTTCGAGAAGGCCCAGGGTTTCAGCACCACCCACATCCCGTTCAACGGTGACGCGCCGGCCTTGCAGGCGTTGCTCGGCAGCCAGATCGATATCCACGGCACATCCATCACCGGGGCGCTGCCCTACGTCAAGGCAGGCAAGCTGCGCGTGCTGGGCGTGATGGATTCGCGGCGACTGCCGCAAGTGCCCGACGCGCCGACCTTCAAGGAGCAAGGCTTCGACATGGAAGCCACGCTGTGGTATTCGCTGTCGGTGCCGGCCGGCACACCCAAGCCCGCGATCGAGCGCCTCAACAAGGCCGTCAACCAGGTGATCGCCGATCCCGACTTCGTGGCGCGGGCCCGCGCCATCGGCATGGAGCCGCGCGGCGGTAGCCCCGAGGACCTCGACAGGTTCATCAAGGCCGAGTCGGACCGCTGGCTGCCGGTGCTGCAAAGCCTGAACCTGCCCAAGCAGTCGCAATGAAAGAAGGCCCGGCCCCGCACATGAACCATCCCAACCCGCTGCCCCTGTCCGGTGTTCGCGTCCTGGACCTGTCCCGGGTCATGGCAGGGCCACTGTGCGCGATGGCGCTGGCGGACCTCGGCGCCGAGGTCATCAAGGTGGAGCATCCCGAGCGCGGCGACGACACGCGGGACTGGGGCGTTCGCATCGGCAGCCACAACACCTCCTACTTCAACAGCTGCAACCGCAACAAGCGCTCCATCTGCGTGGACCTGCAGGCCGAGGAAGGCCGCGACCTCGTGCGCGATCTGGCCACGCGCTGCGACGTGGTGATCCAGAACTTCAAGTACGGCGGCGCGCAGAAGATGGGCCTGGGCTATGAGGACCTGAAGAAGGTCAACCCCGGTATCGTGTACTGCTCGATCTCCGGCTATCCGGTCCTCGGGCCCGAGAAGGCCCGCCCCGGCTACGACCTTGTGGTCCAGGGCGAGACCGGGCTGATGGCGATGAACGGCGAGGAAGGCCAGGGACCGCTGAAGTTCGGCGTCGCCGCGGTCGACATGTTCACCGGCATGTACGCGGCGCAGGCAATCCTGGCCGTGCTGTACGCGCGCACGCGCACCGGCGAGGGACGCCATGTCCAGATGTCGCTGTACGACAGCGGCATGATGATCACCTCCTACTATGGCCTGACCGCCTGGCTGAACAAGGGCGACCCCGCCAAGTTCGGCAACTCGCATCCCTCGATCGTCCCCTACGGCGTGTTCGACGCCGCGGACGGACCGGTGGTGATCGCGGTGGGCAACAACAGCCAGTTCCGCAAGTTCTGCGAGGAAGTCATCTTCTGCGCCGAGCTTGCGCGCGACCCGCGCTTCGAGAAGAACACCGAGCGCTCAAAGAACCGCGGCGAGCTGCTGCCCATCCTGCTTGCGCAGATCCGGCAGCACACGCGGGCCGAGCTCATCGAACGCATGGACCGCGCAGGCATTCCCTGCGGCGAGGTGCTGGGGCTGTACGAAGCCCTGCAGTCGCAGCGCACGCAGCAGGCGCAGGTATGGCACCGCTTCGAGGATGCCGAGGCGGGCCCGCAGGCCGTGCATGCGCCGCCCTACGTCATCGATGGCACGCGCACGGGCGTGCGCCACCCCCCGCCGCACCTGGGCGAGCACACGGCCGAGGTGCTGGGCGAGCTGCTCGGACTGCCGCAGGAGCGGCTGCAGGCCCTCGGCGAGAAGCACGTCATCCGGTAGCGCGGTACCGCATCGTCCCGCGCACCGGCACACGCGAACGAACGCAGGCTTGCGATACCCGCCTCAGTCGTCCAGCCGGTAGCCCGCCGCGGCGATGGTGCGCTTGGCGATGTTGAGCTGGTGGATCTGGCTGGTGCCCTCGTAGAGGCGGAACAACCGGACGTCCCGGTAGAAGCGCTCGATCGCATGGCCCTGGATGAATCCCGTGCCGCCCAGCATCTGCACGCAGCGGTCGGCCACGCGCCCGCACATCTCGGAGGCGAAGTACTTGCAGATCGAGGCCTGCATCGCCACGTCCTCGCCGTCGTCGCGCTGGCGCGCGGTCTGGAGGATCAGCGCGCGGGCGGCCTGGATCTCGGTCTGACAATCGGCGATCAGCGCCTGCACCAGCTGGAAGCCGGCCACCGGCTGACCGAACTGGCGCCGCTGGCAGGTCCATGCGACCGCTTCGTCCAGCATGCGGATGGCCGGGCCGGTGCACAGCGCCGCCAGATGGATGCGCTGCTTGTTCAGCACCTTCATCGCGGTCTTGAAGCCCATGCCCTCGCGCCCGCCGAGGAGGTTGTCGGCCGGCACGCGGCAGTTCCGCAGGTGCACTTCCGACACCGGCGAGCCGGACTGCCCCATCTTGCGGTAGGGCTCGCCGGTGGACAGCCCCGGCGTGCCACGCTCGACCAGGAAGGCGCTGATGCCGCGCGCGGTGGGGTCGGCGGGATCGGTGCGTGCCATCACGGTGAACAGGCCGGCGATGGGCGCGTTGGTGATGAAGCACTTGGTGCCGTCCAGGATGTAGTGATCGCCGTCGCGCACCGCCCGGGTCTGCAAGGCGGTGGCGTCGGAGCCGGCCTGCGGCTCGGTCAGTGCGAAGGCGCCCGTCAGTTCGCCGCGCGCCAGCCGCGGCAGGAAGCGCTCCTTCTGCTGCGGCGTGCCGTCGGCCACCAGCGCTTCCGAGCCAATGCCGGTGTTGGTGCCGACGCGCGCACGAAAAGCCACCGAAGCCTGCGACAGTTCCATGGCCGCCAGCACCAGTTCCTCGGTGCTCATCCCGGCGCCACCCCAGGCTTCGGGGATGGACCAGCCGAAAAAGCCCCGGGCGGCCATGTCCTCGACCAGGTCGGCGGGCACCTCGTCGTCGCGCTCGACCTCGGCCTCGCGCGGGATCAGGCATTCACGCACATGGCGCCGCAGGTCGGCCAGGGTCTGCGGGAAGGAGGAAGGGTCTCGGATCATCGCGGCAGTCTAGGTGTGAAGACGCCGGGCGTTCCGCCCAGGGCGTGCAAAGGTGCTTTGTATGCCGTGTGGTTTGCTCCGGCCGCGGATGCGGCGGAGGCGGCGGATGGTCGCTGGTCGGACTTCGCCCCTCGGTTTTCCCCCGGGACCGCTCGCGTTGTGGCGCTCCATCAAAGCTGCGAGCACAGGATCAAATCATCGGCGCGGATAGGAGCCGAGGACGCGCAGTTCGCGATGCTCCTCCAGAAAGGCGGCCAAGGCTCCCTGCTTGGCATGTCCTTCGACTTCCACCAGATAGCGATGCGTGTCCAATGTCTTCTTACTCGGGCGCTCGTAGATCGTCAGGATCCGCACGCCTGCCGCGCCGAACTCGGCCAAGGTGCTCGACAGGGTGGCATCCGAGACAGCGACCAGCAAGGATGTCTTGTCGTCGCCGGTGGGCGCCGGCATCTGCCGGCCGAGCACCCACCAGCGGGTGACGTTGTGCGGGCCTTCCTCGATGCCGTCGACCAGCGACACGAGTGGATAGATGTCTGCCCCGACCTTCGGCCCGAACGACGCCGCATCGGGCGTCGCGCTGCGCGCGACCGCCTGTGCGGCCGCGCCCGCGCTGGCTGCGTCGATGCGACGCACGCGGGGCATCTCCCGCTCGAGCCACGGCCGCACCTCTTCGAAGGCCACCGGATGCGCGTGGACCGCCACGATATCTCCTCGCTTCGTCCCCGGTTTGGTCAACAGGCTGTATCCAAGCATCTTCGGGTACTCGGCGACGATGCGCACGTCGGGCAAGTCGATCACCGCGTCGAGGTAAGGCGTCGCGCCAACCGCGGAGGTCGTGGCGGGGACGCAGGCGCGCTCGATCTTTCCGTCCGCATAGGCCCTGAACAACTCGTCGCGCGACAACGGCACGAGATCCCTGGCACCGAACAGGTCCAGGCACGCCTGGTGCGTCCAGCTCCCTGCCGGCCCCAGGTAGCCGATGGAGCCGGCAACGGCAAGGCCCGGGGAGTTTCCAAAGAGCACCAGAACACAGGCAACAGCATTGACGGTTCTGAATTTCAGCATGGCAGCAGACAGAAAGTTGGCAGATGCAACGTGGTTCGTTGATGTGCTCGGGCTGGGAAAGTGTTTCGCATGTCAAGGGGCTGCCGCAACACCTTCGTCGTGTGCAATTCGAGGACCCTCGCGTATGCCCACACCCCGACCGGGGCGGCATGCCGCTGTTGCGTGACATGCAATGGCAGGCCTCACCAGCACGACACGGCACGGCACGGCACCGGAGCATCCGGACCTTCGTCTTCCAGTTCTGCGTAGCTACTCCTGGGGCTTCTCAGCGCAACGCGCCGACTCCAGCCACCGCGCAACCCCCTTGCCCTTGCGCTAACACGAAGATCGAATTGATCTCGGCCTTGGGCTGGCCGCGAACCCCATCGAGCAAGGGTCATGTCCTGAGCTCGTGCACCACGGCCAGCGCTCGCTCCTCGGGAAGCCACCTGCCGCAGACAACAGGCGCATCGTGGTGTCTTTGAAGAGTCCTGCCGTCACGCCTCCCGTGCCCAGCATGGATGGCCGACCAAGGGCATCGCGTACATGGCGAGGATCAGTTCGGTTTCGCCGTACAGCTCTCTGCTGCAACGAGGGCCGGCACGCCAAGCTGAGCAGAGTTGCGGACTCGGGCGCATGCGAACTGAGATAGGCCAAGACCGGTTTGTGGGACAGCCGCAGGCAGTCTTCGATCGCGCCGGCCAACAGTTCGGGCCGACTGACGCCTGACGCCTGACGCCTTACGAACCAACGATGACCAAGACATCGTAGGTTGCGCTTGCCAGGAGTGCCGGGATCACCCCGCGCCGTAGATCCGGCCGCAGGCCCGCCAAGGCAACGTCGATCGGATTGCGATCGAGCGAGGTATGGTCGCCGCCTTGCAAGGCGCGCAGCGCAACTGCCGCGAGCTCGTCGGCGCCGGGGCCTCGAATCCGCAGATCCCCCTGTCGGACACAAGCGTGCCGGCGTCCCCCGTCGACGTGAAGAGGCGATCCGCCAGCCCCGCAGAACGCGCCTTGTTGCGAGCGCGGCCGAAATGTCCAGAAGGTCGCCAAAAGTCTGGGCGCGGATCACACCTGTCCGGCGGAACAGGTCCTCGTACATGCGGTCCGTGCCGGCCATCGCACCGGTGTGCGAGACGGCCACCTTGGCGCCCGCTCAGAGCACCTGACCTTGAAGGCAACGACGGGCTTGCCTGCCATCGCCGCCTTGAGCGCAGCAGCGCGGAATTTCTCGGGACGCCGGATCGCTTCGATGTCAGCGCGATGACCCGCGTCACCGGATCGGCGAGTCAACGAGTTCAGCGAGACTGAGGCCGCGCCTCAACCAGCAGGAAGAAGGCTCTGTTGCGGCTTCTGCACCACCATCGATGCGCGCGGTCGCGCTAGTGGCCTAGTCGCTCGGCAATTTCCGGACGGCCAAGGCTTCGCACGGCAGCGAGGTTTTCGAGCTGGGCAGCCCGGGGGCGAGCTTTGCCTTGCTCCCAGTGGTAGATCGTCTGACCCGAGACACCGACAAGCGTCCCGTAATCGGCGGCGGACAAGCCCAGTTTGGCGCGGTGCGCCGCTACACGCGACGCGCTGAAACGTCGACGTGGACCGCCTTCGTCGGACGGCGCCGCTTCGGCCGTCGACATCTTGCGCGAATCGAGCTTGGAGAGTTGCCGCACTGCTTTTTGCAAAGCAGCAATTTCACGCCTAAGTGCCGCAATTGCGCTGCGGTGTTGAACGCTTTGCTTCTTCAACGTTTCGATCTCCGCGCGCACCTCCTTGCGGGCTACGCGTGCGATCTCTTCCTTCAGTGCTGATGCGATATTTGGCATGGCCGCATTGTGCCTTCTGGGAGAGTTATATGACGCCGATTGATGGCAGAGTTCGGAGAACCTCTGAAAAATGATAGGTTTCTGGGCATCAATGCAGTACGACCAGAAGGTTGGAGGGTGACGTACCCATGACAAGCCGAGAGGCTACATTCGGCCAGGAACCGACATTCAAATCCAATCGAATTCATGTCTAAGACCAAGCCGCTTTCCATTTTTCCGCTCGTTCTCCTTGAGCTCACACTGGCAGCTCGTCAGTCAGTGCTTTGCTTGGCAGCCATTATTTTTCTCTGCTCCTGCGCCCCAGTTCCTTATAAGAAGGCCGAAGGACCTGAGGTCGCAACCATAACGTTGACCAACGCATCGAACAGTTGGATTCGGGCAATGGAGTCCCAGCAAGGAGATTGCAGAGATATGCATTTCATGGGCGGCAATGTCGAGTCGATTTATTCTGGCCAGAATCGCACGACATACTCGAACCCAGGTGGTGTCCTTGTCTTTAATGTTGTTGGCAACGTTGGCTTTGGCTACAAGACCATCCATTCCTGCGCGTTCAACGTAGGCCTCGTCGTCGAACCCAACGGCGAGTACGCCCTTCGGTACGTCGGCACAGACGATGGTTGCCGTCTTGAGGCACGCCAACTCACAAAAACTGGATGGCATCCCGTCGAGTTGAAGAAGTACAAGCTTCACAACTTGATCGGACCGCAATCCTGCTCCCCCGCCGAAGTTCCGTGATCCAGCTGCCGAACGGGCGGCGGCATCCGACCGCCTGCAGCGTCGGCTGAACAGCGGCGTTCGATTTGCGCCTCTCCTGAGCGGCTGCTATTGGGCGAAGACACTGACCGCAGTGGGCCCAGTGCCGAACTTCAGGAGGGTCCAATGATTGACCGCTTGCGATGAAAAGCGGCTGCTCGCCGTGACATCCAAGCGAGCAGCCGAACCCGCCGCGGTCAGTGCATCTCCGCCAAGGCTTCCTTAACGCCTTGTTCCCGCAGCGGTGTGTCGGCGCCTTCCAGATGCAGCGCAGCGTGCGGTGGAACAGGCGTGGCGCAGTCCTTATGGATCTCGCCATCCTTCATAACTAGCTGAACTTTGGCCGGATCAGTCAACAGCGACAAATCCTCCAGCGGGTCGCCGTCGATGAGGACGATGTCTGCAAGAAATCCCGCCTTCAACTGTCCGAGCTCATCGGGCCGCTGCATGATCTGGCCACCCAGTCGGGTTGCCGCCGTCAGCGCTTCCTTCGCCGTCATGCCGATGTAATCGACAAAGTACTGAAGGTCGTTGGCATTGGTGCCATGCGGCATCCACGCAAAGCCGTAGTCACCGCCCGGCAGGATGCGAATGCCGCGCTTATGCATCTCGCGCAACGAGGCGGATGCGATCTCCAACTCGCGCTTGTAGCCCATTTGAGTAGCGACAGCTTCGGTGATGCCGTACTCGGCCGCGTTGTAGGTTGTACGAATGAGCCATCCGATGCCAGGCGCGACGAAGTGCTGGTCCTTGGCCGCCTCCAGCATGTCCAGCGCCTCCGAATCGGCAAAGCTGGCGTGGTAGACCATTTCAATGCCGTGGCGCACACACTGCTTGACCGATTCGCTGGAGCGCGCATGCGCGGCCATGCGTTTTCCGTAACGCTTGGCTTCCTGCGCCAGCATGGCTACTTCGTCGTCCGCAAACGGCGACATCTCGGCCGGCAGGCCAGCGATGTACTCGCCGGACAGATTGATCTTCAGGTGATCGACGCCGTACTTGATAAAGGTGCGGGCCGACTTGCGGATCTCTTCGGGGCCGCTGCACACGCTGCCGAAACTGAGCTCCTCGAACTTCATGTGTGGCAGTGTGTTGTCGCCCAGCGCGCCGATGGTGGTGATCTCCTGGCTGCCGGCGAGGTAGCGCGGGCCTGGAAATTCGCCTGCGTCGATGGCGTTGCGCAAGACCACGTCCAGCCGCGGCTTGGCCGCTGCGGCACCAATCGCGGAGGTCCACCCCATGTCGAGATAGCGCTTGGCAACGCGCACGCACCAGAGCATGTGCTCCTCAGGCGGCATGAACTGAATAGCCGCGAGTGAAGGCTGGTCGTTCCATGAGAAGTGCGTGTGGGCCTCGGTCATCCCCGGCATGAGAAAGCGGCCCTTGCCGTCGATCACGCGCGCATCGTCGGTGCTTACGCGCTTTGGAAAGCGAGCGACTTCTACGATGCGCTTTCCTTCGACGAGAAGGTCGCCGGTATATGGATCTTCGCCCGAGCCATCGAAGATGCGGACATTGGTGAATGCAATACGGGTCATCGTTGTCTCCTCCGGCTTGCGGTGCCGGCCATGGGTTGTCGAAATGGAATCCGGCGCTGGCTCAGAGCAGTGCCGCGTAGAAGGCTTCAAGTTCTTGTGCGCAGCGCTGCGGCTGCTCGAAAGTCGTCCAGTGCCCGCATCCTTCGATCACGACGAGGCGGCTGCCTGCGATGCGTTCCTGCATGGCGCGGACATTGACCACGGGGGCTACGCCATCCTGGTCGCCGGTGACCAGGAGCGTTGGCACGCCGATGCGTTCGAGTTCGGCCGATTGCGCCCCGGCGAGCGCTGTACAGCTTTGCGCATAGCCCTCGGGCGACTGGCGCATCACGCTCTCGCGCACCAGCGCGAGCACTGCCGGCTGCTGCTCCTTTGTCTGTGTGCTCGTCGCGCCTTTCACGATGGCATCGGCAATTTCCTGCATGGCCGCCACACCGCCGCGCGCTGCGTTGGCACGGGCCGTGATGTTGGGGCGTGCTGCCTCGGGAGGCGCAGCCATCGGCCCAAAGAGCGCCAGCGACTTCACCGTGCCAGGCCTGCGCAGTGCCAGGTGCTGGGCGACGATCGTGCCCATCGAGTGCGCCATCACATGCACCGACCCGATGTCGAGCGTCGAGAAAAGAAGCGTCATTGTCTCCACGTAGTACTCGATGGACAGCGCCTGGCCGTCAGCAGGCAGCGGCGACCTCGCGCTGCCCGGCAGATCGGGCCTGATGCGGCGGAAGCCACCGAGCGCCGGCACTATGGGAGTCCAGTTGTTGGACGAACCACCCAGCCCGTGAATGCACAGCAGCGCCGCGCCTTCACCATCGATCTCGACTGTCAGACCATTCAGAACTTGAGTCGTCATGCGCCCCCCTTCAGACGAATTTGTTCTCGATGGCGCCGAGCCGGTCGATTTCCACGCGCACCACATCGCCCGCGCGCAGGTAGCGCGGTGGGCTCATGCCCATGCCTACGCCGGCAGGCGTGCCAGTGGCGATGACGTCTCCGGGGTAGAGCGTGATGCCGCGCGAGATGGTCTCGATCAGCGTGGGGATGTCGAAGATCATGTTCTCGGTCGGGCCGTCTTGGCGCATTTCGCCGTTGACCCAGCAACGCACACGCGTCTTGGTGCCGTCGAACTCGTCCGCGGTGACGATCCACGGTCCCATGGGGCAAAAGGTGTCGAAAGACTTGCCCATGTCCCATTGCCCATGGCGCATCTGCACATCGCGGGCGGTCACGTCGTTGACGACCGTGTAGCCGAACACATGCGACATCGCAGCGGCGCGCGTGATGTTCTTGCCTCCCTTGCCGATCACGACGGCCAGTTCGGCTTCGTAGTCGATCTGCGTGGACACCTCGGAAGGCACGAGCACGTCGTCGTGCGGGCCCACGACGCACTCGGGCACTTTGGTGAAGACAATGGGCCACTCGTCGGTCTTGGCTGAGTTGTCCTTGAACACCGAGGCAGAAAGCTCCTTGGCGTGCGCGTGGTAGTTGCGGCCCACGCACCAGAGGTTGCGGCGCGGTTTGGGCAGCGGCGCGTCCAGCACTACGTCGGCCAGAGTGACCGCAGGACCGGACGCCTCCGGGAGCGAGCCGCCCTCGGCCAGGGATTCGATCAGCGTCAGCACGCCACTATCGGCCTGGGCCTGGGTGAGCTGCAGTGGGGTGATGGTCTTCCCGTCTTCGGAAACTAGGCCGACCTTTCGGTGGCCCTCGTTTGTAAAAGTGGCGATTCGCATGAACGTTTGCTCCTGTGTATTAGCGATGCGCCAACTTTAGAAATTGCGAGCAGAGCACGCTTATCGAGCGATCCGGCGGCGTATCAAATCGTCTGGTGTGGTCCTAAGGACTTACCCGAGGCGCTATGCCGCTCAGGGATGAGGGGAGGAACAATCGCGTCAACCCATCTCGATGAAGCACGCAGATGCAGGAAGCCTATGCACTCCACGAAGGCGCGTTCGGCACGGCAATCGTTCTGGAGGCGAGTGCCAATCTGGTCTCGCACGCACATTCGGAAACGCAACTCGCCCTTTGGCTGGGCGGCGCGCGTGCCTGCGCGCACGTCGGTACGGAAATCGTGCCCTACAGCGAAAGCGTGGCGCTAGGTGTCAACGCGTTTGAGGCGCACGACATGGTTCGCCTGGACGACACCGGTTCGAGCCTGTTCATCGTCTTCATGATCAAGAAAGACTGGCTCGATGAGCTTGGTCAGGCGAAGGACCGAAGCTTCCGGTTTCCGTCACCGCGCGTTCCCATCGGCGACGCGTTGCGCCGTTCGTGCTGGCGCGTACTTGACCTGATGATCTCCGCCGGCAGCGGACGCAAGCAGATCGACAATGAAGTGGAGCGCTTGCTGGAGGCTGCCATTGCGGCCTCTACGATCGGCGTCGATGCGCCCGCTGTGGGGGGCGGCATTGGCGTTACCCTGGACCATCGCCTGCGCGCAGCTATCGCTCATATGCGGGCGCACGTGTCTGAAAAAACGACCATCGATGAAATTGCCGCGAAGGTAGGGTTGTCGCGCGCGCATTTCTTTGCGCTGTTCCGTGACCAGCTGCACACGACGCCGCAAGTGTTCTGGAGTGGGGTGAGAGTCGAGGAGGCGATGCGGCGCGTCAGTGAAGGTGGCGAACTCACGGACGTGGCACTCGACCTCGGGTTTTCGGCCCCAGGCAATTTCTCGCGCTTCTTCAAGGAGCACACCGGGATTTCACCTTCGATTTTCAAGCGGGCTACACGTGCACCTTCGCCAGTCACTGTCACGGGAATACCGAGGGAAGGCCAGTCGTCTTAGGTACTCAGAGGAACTCCGAAGTTGTTGCGGCTTGATCAAAGAACAAGCCACCCATGGCAGAGACTTGCCAAACACCAAGCGGCATCAACGTCGGGTCTGTGCTCGGGCGACTGCTTTTGAGACCGAACCGGACATTGCCCGTGGCAACACGAGCGGCAGCTCGTGGTCAACAGCCGCTATTCCTTGCGGAACAGCAACGTGTCAGGGGCGTCTGGTTGCGTCAGTCGGCTCAGGATAAGCCCGCCACCTTTTGGCATCGACAAACGCCACCAGGCGCCGTTCGGTTCCGCATAGAACGTTACGTCGCTCTCATCCAGTGCTTGTCCAAGATTCGGCGACGGAAATCTCTCAGGTACTTCGTAGGCGCCCAACTTGTTCATGTGGCACCTGACCAACCATACAACCCGGTAGTGCTCACAGATGCTGAACTCTTCGGCACTCGGCAGGGGATAAGGCCCAGCCAGTTTTCTCCTGTGTTCGATTGCCCAAGGTGGAGGTTCACCCGACTCAATAAATGTATACAGCCCTCGCCATGGCTCAGGTTCCGGCCAGGTCTCTCGGTAGCGCTGTCGCTCTTCTTCCTTCAGGGCCAGGAAGAAAGTTCTCCATTGCCCCCAGTACTCCTCACCCCAGCCCATGCGCCACCCGACGCTACCCCATGGAATGTCAGGATGCTTGACCCACAGCGGTGACATTGCGACTGTCATGTTTCTGTGATTGGCGAGTTGGATTGGAAGGTAGACCGAGGCGGTGAAGGACGGCTATTGGCAACCGCTGATCCTGCCTCAGCTCAAGAGCGCTAGAAACATTCTCACCAAACATCATGCGGTGGGGTCAATCCTGGCGGACCTCTGCTCTGTGTTCCGCCTGCGACGTTCGCGTCGGGCGGCAAAGGACACAAAAATCAATACGACCGTCAAAGGAAGGAGCACGTTTGCAAGCATCTCTCCGACGATTCGTCCTTGGTCGTGGCTTGAAAAACGTCCCATGTCCAATGCGAGCAGCGCTTGAACTGTGAAGAAAAAATACACCGCACAGGCGGCAAGAACCAAGATGACCCCCGCTGTTCGGGAGGGCACAAGGTCTCGCCTGACAAGTAGGTTGAGGCCAGAGGCCCCGAAGTAGCCCACAAAGTAGACCACCGTGTAGATGATGAGTAGCGTTACGGCCATAGTTCCTTCTCCTCAAGACTCTGAGTTATTCTTGTCGAAGATGCCATCGCAATCGCTCGCGTCTCGACGTCTTGGTTCCTGCCTCGGGGTGAATCCTGGCCTAGATTCGAGCGTCCGCTGTTGGCCGACTGCGGTAGATGACGGCATTTTGCCGTGCGCTTTGCTAAATGCGGCGTCGCCACGATCGCTGAGAGGCGGTGCCTTTGCCTCTCATTGAACAGGCCGCATGCGCTGTTGACCGCACCTCTCGACAGATTTCAAGCTACCAGAAAATGCTCCCATGTGCCCGGTATTCTGGCTACTGAATTCGCCTTCTAACCGAACATAGCGATAGCTTGGGCAGTCAATCGACGCAGTTGAAGTAAGCCAATCCGCCGGTAGTTCCAAGGCCACCGCGTTAGAGGTGTTTCCGACACGAAAATCGTCTTGGTGCAGATAAAGTGCACGCCCTTCGAACTCGAGGCTCAGAAATCCGCCGACAACAACTCGCTTGCCGTCAAACTGATCAGGGTTGGCAATCAGCTGAACGAGAGAAACATCAAAGCGCTTGCAACCCTGCCTGGTATCGAGATCCGCACAGCGTGGCTCTCCACTCGCAAAGAAGGCAAAGAGCCCCAAGATAGAAAAAGTAGCAATGCGCCTGATCTTCCTCGCAACATGCAGGGTGGCGTTCACATGAGGTCTTTTTTATGGGTCATTGAACGATCTGCGCGATACACGTTTGACGGGCTAACCTCGAAAGTCAGTTTCGATCGTTAGTACGAAATCCTTTCGGACACCGCTCTTGGTCGAAAATAGTCGGACGCGCTCTGCAACGCTATCGACGCGCCGCACTGCGCACCCGCAGCACTTCGTCTTTTTCCTTCAATGGCAGAAAGAAAATTCCTGGCTTGAGGCTGGAAAATTCTGCCCCCTTCAAGAGAAGTAGTCGCGGAGTCGCATCGTTGTCATGAACGGCCCGGATCTGACTGAGGCTGTAGTGCATAAGCGGATCAAGTGGTATGAGCAACTCCCTTGGAACTCGCTCCGCAGTCGTAATTAAAGCCTCGTCAACAACCACGCGCAGACGGATGAGATTCTTAGAACTAGAGCCTGTGCGCGCCTGATCATCGACGACCGGGCGGCCATCCCCGTCAACCATGTCAACGCTGACGACGTGGCCGACCAGTACATGGTCAGCGTCTGCCGCCATTTCGGCGAGAGACATCTGCAACGGAAGGCTCGCCGACGCAACCAGCGGGATCGTTGCCATCAGCGACAAAAGAAAGTGTCTCGCCAAGCGTTCAATCACTTCACGATCTCCAGGAATATCCGCTTTGCCGTTTGTTGTGCAGCCAAGGGCGACGACTGCTATTGGCCGATGGCGGCCATCGTGGGATGGTTCCAAAAACAGGTTGCGAGGTACGCCTAGATGCCGCGTTCTCGAACAGATGCCCGTAAAACCCGCCTCGTTGGTCGCACGCGCTGGAAACCGATAAGGTCGATGTTCGGGGCTCTTTGTCTTGGTGCCGAATGCACCTGGACAGGTCGCTTGTGAAGGGCCCAAAACGGAAATCAGATTGCGGCGTCACGCCATGTGGAAGACACGAGTTCTCAAGGGAACATTCTCTTTTGCTATCTGCGGTGGCAGCACAAGTGGGAGGGAGAGATGCCCGGTGACCTAGGGAACGTCTGAACAAGTCCACCGATCATGCCGCTGCGCGTTGACTGACGCAAAGGAACTTGCGCGATGAGCCAATTGAGTTTTTCGGACGCGGAGTACGCCGGCAAGAGGAAGAAGACGCGGCG
>Ga0207426_1000218_pt1 | contig 135865 bp, 136 predicted proteins | sample AraplaMF_Cvi_mMS_FD_184265 | JGI IMG/M metagenome (GOLD analysis project Ga0207426, IMG submission 184265) | Arabidopsis root microbial communities from the University of North Carolina, USA - plate scrape MF_Cvi_mMS (SPAdes) (version 2) | ecosystem: Host-associated > Plants > Roots >... | reverse complement strand
GCTTCTGGAGCCCATCGGAAACATCCCGCCAGCCGAAGCCGAGGAGCAGCACTACGCCATGCTGGACGAACCAGCCATGGCCGCATAACTTAAACCAAATAGCCTCCGGCAAACCCGGCGCGGTTCAAACATCTTCATGTGAAGTTTCGTAAATGGGGACAATAACTGATCTTATACCGTGGGCGTTTGCCCTGCCTCCCGCTCTTTGGGAGTTACGGAATGTGTGGAGACGGCATGGCTGGCTTTTGGGAGCCTGTGCCGGCTTAATCGTCTTCGGCGGCATGTTCGTCTGGATTTATGTTGTCCAGCAGTCAGTCCACAATATGAACTATGGAGCGCTAGGTGTTGTACAAGCGCTCGGTTTGCTGCTTGGACCACTTGCTGCCGCCATCGTTATCACCAAGAGGACAAGCTTGGCTGCTGGAGTTTTTGCTGGGGTAGCCGTTGGATTCTGCGTCTACGTCGCCACTGCCACCATTGGAATCGGCATCTACGGCGAGTGAAGCCCAAGTGGTTCTATTCGGCTACGGGTTGGAGCTTTGCGGTATAGGCCCAAGGCAGCAAGTCGTCGACCTGGCTATTTGGATGATTGTTGACGATCTTGGTGAGGACGTCTGAGAGATAGGCCAGTGGCTCGACATCGTTGAGCTTGGCGGTTTCGATGAGCGATGCAATGGTCGCCCAGTGTTCAGCCCCGGCGTCAGAACCGGCAAATAGCGCATTCTTGCGATTGAGGGCAATTGGCCTAATGGATCGTTCGACGGTGTTGGAGTCGATCTCGATCCGGCCATCGTCGATGAAGCGGGTCAAGCCGTCCCAGCGTGACAAGGCATAGCGGATTGCTTCGGCGAGCTTTGTCTTCTGGCTGATGTAGCCGAGTTGTTCACGCAGCCAGGGAGCGAGGCTGTCGGTGATCGGACGACTTTTTTCCTGACGGGCGACACGACGCTCCTCGTGGGTCCGGCCACGTATCTCTTCTTCGATCCTGTAAAGTTCGGCGATGCGTTTGAGCGCCTCGCTGGCGATGGGTGCGGGATCGGCCGCAGCCAGCTCATAGAAGCGGCGTCGAACGTGGGACCAGCAGAAGGCCAGCGACACGGTGTTCTTTGCCGCGAGCGGGCGATATCCACTGTAGCCGTCTACTTGCAGGATGCCGACGAAGCCGTCGAGATGGGCCATCGGTCGTTCGCCTTTACGATCTGGCGCATAGACATAGGCGACACCGGGCGGGTCATCGCCCTGCCACGGCCGGTCATCTCGTGCATAAGCCCAAAGCTGGCCGGTCTTGGTTTTGCCACGTCCCGGATCGAGCACCGGGGCTGTCGTCTCGTCGGCGAAGAGCTTGGACGACGACTTCAAATGATCAAGCAGCCGCTGATGAACGGGGCGTAGATGCCAAGCGGCGCGACCGACCCAGTCGGCGAGCGTCGAACGGTCGAGGTCGATGCCCTGGCGCTTGTACATTTGCGCTTGGCGGTACAGCGGCAGGTGATCGGCATATTTAGAGACCAGAACCTGGGCGACAGTTGCCTCTGTCGGAATGCCGCCCTCGATCAGCCTTGCCGGGGCCGGAGCCTGGACAACGACCTCCTCGCAGGACCGGCAAGCATACTTTGGGCGGCGCACCACCAGCACGCGGAATTGGGCGGGCACAATGTCCAGCTTTTCGCTGACATCTTCGCCGATCCGATGCAGGTTATTGCGGCAGCAGGGGCAGGAATGATCATCGATATCGACCACCACATCGATGCGCGGCAGATGAACTGGCAGCGAACCCCGGTTCGTGCGCCGCTTGGCGACCCGCGCTTGGCGCAGGGCAGTGGTGGCTTGTTCCTTCTCTTCCAGCCCCGCAGCCTCGACTTGCTCGGCCTCTTCAAGCCCAAGCAGAAGCTGGTCCTCGGGAAGCGTCTCTGCCCGTCGACCAAAGCGGTGACGCTGTAATTCCTTGATGATCTGCCGCAGGCGGGCATTCTCCGCCTCACGCGAAAGCACCATTGCTTTCAGCGCGTTCAGGTCATCCGGAAGCTCGTCTGCCGTCATCGTCATGGATCGAGAACAGCATATTTTGCCGCTCGGAACGAGAGGCTGAATGGCTCTGATTCAATTGGTCGCGCCCGTTATCCGGCCTTTATCGGCGTGCGCGTTTCGCTCGGCGCATGCACGCGTTTCCAGTCCAATCCTTCGAACAGAGCCGAGAACTGGGCGGCCGTCAGATGCATCGCACCGTCCTGCATTCGAGGCCAATGGAACTCGCCATCCTCGATCCGCTTGGCGACCAGGCACACGCCGCTGCCGTCCCAGAAGATCAGCTTGATCCGGTCCGTTCGTTTGGCCCGGAACACGTAGATCGTGCCCGAGAACGGGTCGGCACCCATCTGGGCCTTTACCAGTGCTGCCAATCCTTCAGCACCTTTGCGGAAGTCGACAGGCTTGGTGGCGATCATCACTTTTACCGCACCGGACGGGCCAATCACGATTGAGCCTTCAACGCCCGGATGACGGCGGCAATGGTTGCGGGATCGGTGCCAGAGGCAATACGCAGCATGGCTCCATCAATCTGCAATTCAATAGCCGCCTCCGGAGAAGTTCTTCTTGGCAAACGTGCTTGCCGCGCCTTCTTCGGCTCCGACTTCTCGGGCGACACGACGACTGCTGGTGCAAACATTGGTGCTTCCTCCGGCACCGAAAGAACATCAAGCGGCTTTCGGGCGAGCCGTCGCCATGTGAACAATTGCTGTGGCGTCAACCCATGACGCCGCGCCACAGAGCACACTGTCACGCCAGGCTCGCAACTCTCCGCAATGATCTGCGCCTTCTGATCGTCGCTCCATTCGCGACGACGGCCATTGCCAATGAACACCTCAAACCGGCGTACCGGCTCATCCTTGGTTTTAAGCGTAAGCTCTGAAATCGACATATGTCCAAGCCCTCTTTCGAGGTTGAACATCAATGATCAAGCGATGATCCGGAAGGTGGGACTAGGACAGCGCTTACGCTGATATCGATGGTGTATTAGCCAAACCTCCCCCTCGACCCGATGCCAGATCGCATCGAGCCGTGCCTGGCCTTGCTGAAAGCAAGGCCACCGAAGGGCGACGACTGGGTTTATGAAATCAAATGGGATGGATATCGCCTGTCGGTTCATGTCGAGCCGACGCGCATTCGCATTCTGACGCGCGGCGGCCATGACTGGACAGATCGTTTCCCGTACCGCGGTTATTGCGCCCCCCGCCTAGCTCTAAATCAGCAGCCCCCTAATCCTTGCGAAAATTCACGAGGCGCATAAATTCAATCTATCGGATAGCTTTTGCTGGTGACCACGGATGTACTGGCACCGTGCGATGCAATCAAAGAAAGGTCGGCGCGAGCATTCGCCCGACCTTTCTTTTTATAGGTTGGCGCCCGTGGCAGTGCCGACTAAAAATCGAAATACACAGTCACTCCTGACCGACGACGATAGGAGTAATCGTCGCGATAGCCGTAATAGTCGCGATGACCGTAATACCGCGGACGGTAGCACGAGCCATAATACCTGCAGTCGCGGTTGGCGTATCGCTGTTTCCAGTGGCGATTTGCATGCCATTTCCCATGTTTCCGGTGTTTGACCTGCTCGACGTCTGGGGTGTGCAGTTGTGCTGCGTTCGGCACGACAATCGGCGTGGCGTTTAGCGGCAGGGCGAACGATGCAGACAAGACAATGGCTGCAAGTGACGAAAAAAGCATCTTCATCGGATCATCCTTTCAGGCTTCGATTCTGGGTTAACAAGGATTAACCTCCGATGAACGCGCGCTTCTCAGAAAAACACCGGCCGTTGGACTTCCTTCGGCTCGGCGGACGTGATTTTTTGGAATTTTGACACGAGGTTCCCGAAAAGCCCAATCAGGTCTTAAGGACGGCTCAAGGAGCGTTTAAACCGTTCTCAAAGGGCCGGCAAAATATCCTCCCGCCCGAGGTCCAATCCCGTCCGATTTCCGAGCGCTTTGCCGCGACGCGCCAGCGGTCATTGCCGCTGAAGGTCGGCCGGCGGTGGTGGGCACACTAAGTGCGCTTATAGATCGTCGCGGATAGAAAAAACGTAGTTGTAAGGCGTTCCGGAAGAGCCCTTCCGGACCTCGTCGATCGACAGGGAACGAAATTTTCGATCTTTCAGGCAATATACAGAATATCCAAACGGCTTAAGATAGTCGATCACACTGCCGACAGCGTTGGGTCGATGTCGGTCTTCCGCTTCGATAAGCAGATTTGGGCGATCCCGGTGCAATATAGCCTCCGCGCCTTCGAGTACTTTTAGTTCGTGCCCTTCAACGTCGATCTTGATGAAGCCTACAGTGTCGAACTGATAGCTATCCAGGCGCCGGGTTGGAACGGAAATTTCTTCGACATTTTGCGTCGAAAGCCTATTCTGCTCCTCAATCGTGGCGCAGCCATCCATGCGCTGATCACTGGGGATCCGCATCGTTGCAACGCCAGCGCTGTCGGAAAGTGCGACCTGCTCCACCCGAACCGACGAACCAAGCGCGGCCTTCAGAAAAGCTACCATGTTAGGCTGAGGCTCGAAGGCGACGACATTGCGCGCATACTTGGTCAAGAACCAAGAATAGACACCGTAGTTCGCACCTATATCGATTGCAGTCTGGCTCCGACGGCATAATCGATCGAGGATCCGAAGCTCGGGCTCACCATGGCGCCATTCTCGTGAAGCGCGCGTCCATAACCTGAACCGAGGTGGCGCAATCTTAGCAATATGAAGCATGTAGGCTCCCGGTAACTCGAAAGCATGCGCTATCCACTCGTCGAGCGGCGTGCCCCTGTTTCTTCACCTTCCGTGAATTGGCAACCAGTGGCTAGATCATCGATAGTTGATGCCTTGCGTGGCCGTTTCGCCAAGCCTAGTTCTTTAGGTGAAGCCGACGTAGCCGTGGATCCCTTCTGCAGGCATGGCCAAACAACCTTGATCGTGGCAGCAAGCGCTTGCGAAGGGGTTTTCAACAAATAACAAAATCTTGATCGGCAACGACAGTTATCAGGACGCCTCTTCGGCCCTACTTGCCACGAGTATACGGACACGTTGGACAGTGAAGGGTGGGGAGATGCTTCAAACGCGCAAACTATCGGGGGCCATGACAGCCGTCTTCGTCATTGCCATGTCGGCATCGGCCTGCACCACGAGCCCAAACGACTCGATGCAAACGGGCTCGGTCGGGTATACCGCCCGGAGCGCTGACTTTGACCTCCGGCCTGCCTGCCGCGATGGATTCGGCAATGATCGTCCGTGCAGCTATTAGCGCGGGAAAAATTGGAAGTCTGATTGCAGCGATAGTCCGCCTCCAGCGATTGCCAGTCAGACGACTTCATTCGGCGGCATCATGCCCGGTCGGCGCAGATTTCTAATAGCTGCAAGAACGCCCATCGCTCGGCCTGAACCCACCACCGCAGGCTGGGTTGAGCGGCAGATCCTCGTGGTAGGAGCCGATCGAGGAGGTTTGGTCGACGCTTCCGGACGAAGTGCAGGCCGAGATGATCGAGGCAAGGCTGATCAGCGTTCCGGTCGCGATAAATGCGAAAAATCGGTTCATCTGAGCTTCTCCTTCGGAGGGGTATCGTTTTACCCCAAGCGGGCAATCTACCACGCCACGGCGACGACAGACGAGGATTTATCGTGGCCGACCGGCCTTAGCGGCCCGATCTAACGCCAATGTGATCAGCGTGCAGGCCATCTCCTCAAGCCATGCACTGTCGCATAACTGTCATGTGAAATTGCCCATTGTTCCGGCAGTCTGGGCAAAATATATGCTGTCGGCTAACAAAAAAAAGAATGAGTGAATTGCCATGAGTGCCATACAGAAACTTTTCCACCGCAATCTCCTGACCCGCTTCGTCTCCGGTCTCGGTGCGGTTCCCCAGCGCATTCGCGCCGCACGCGAAGAGCGCCAGCCCGCCATCCATCCATCCTTCATGGACGATTTCGGCGCCTAAGCGTCCAATACATTCCCCGGCCAACGGGTAGGGAAACGCCCCTACCCTCGCCGGCGCGCGTCCTTAGTTCACTGCGGGTGCAGCCGGTTCACCCCAGCTGGAAATGGGTTGGCCGGCCTTGGTCGCCACGCGCATGTCGTAGAGCGCGAGCGAAGCCTGGAGCTGCCGCATGTCGGTGCAGCGGCTGATGATGCCTCCGATATATTGCACGCAGTCGCTGGCGTTGCCCTGTACCGAGCCAGTCGCCCAATCCTCGACGACCCCGTCGGCGCCCACCAGGAAATAGGAAAGCCGGTTGTTCTGCGAAACGGTAGAGCTGCCGACCAGACCGACGAAATTCGTGCCGGTTTCGGTCTTGGCGCCGGGCGCCATGTGCCGGTAGATCGTCATGCCGTTCGTCAATGACGTCGCACCGATCATCGGCCCGAAGGTCGCTTCCGAGCCGGAAAGCCGCGCCATCGGCGACTGGCCGAGATTGGCGACCTCCGCATAGGGCTTGCCCAGCGCATAGCTGGTGTAAGAGCGGTTGGCGGCATTCTCCGCCTTTTCCGCCACCTGAGAGCAGCCCGCCAGACCGACGGCGAGGCTGATCGAAAGAATTGCCAAGAATCGCATGCTGCCCCCTTGCCGGCCGCACGATGTGCTGTGCGGCCGCCGCTTGTTCCTTAACCCGCCATATTTGCTATCAGGTTTGCGGAATTTGGGAAGCGGTGGCGTCGCCACGTCGGTTGATGCGAGGCGAAGTATCGTTTGCCTGCACTTTACCGGTGTGCCGTGTGAGCCCCTCTGCCTGGCGGGGCAGAGAGGGTGACCGCGGCATATCCTCTCCTCGTTACTCCACATTTTTCTCGCGATGCGCATGCGCCTGTCTTTTCCGCCGCAATAGCTTCACAATCAACCGACAGAAAGCTGTTCAGGGAAACGACAACCAAGGAATGAAAACATGGCGCCGATCTACACCAGAACTGTTCTGATGACTGCCCTTTTGGCCCTGCCGCTGACCGCCGCAGCGCCGGCATTCGCGCAGGAGGTAAAGCCGCGCGAGCCGGTGATCTCGGTGACGGGAGACGGCGAATCGTCCGCAGCGCCCGATATGGCCGTCCTCAATCTTGCCGTCGTCAAACAGGCGAAAACCGCCCGCGAAGCGCTCGACGAGAACAACAAGGCGATGAACGACGTGCTGACCGCCCTGAAGAGCGGCGGCATCGCCGAGCGCGATCTGCAGACCTCCGGCTTTTCCATCCAACCACAATACAATTATCCGCAGCCCGTCGACGGCCAGCAGCAACAGCCGCAACTGGTCGGCTACCAGACCATCAATTCGGTCACCGTCAGGCTGCGCGATCTCGCCAAGCTCGGCCAGGTGATCGATCAGGCCGTCACCCTCGGCATCAACCAAGGCGGTGACATCCAGTTCACCAACGACAAACCGGAAGCCACTCTCGAAGAGGCACGCAAGGATGCCGTCGCCGATGCCGTCAAGAAGGCGAAGACGCTGAGCGAAGCCGCCGGCGTCAAGCTCGGCCGCATCCTCGAGATCAACGAGAATGTGCCGCGCGCCATGCCGCAGCCGGTCTATCGCGCCACGATGATGAAAGAGACCTCCGACACTGCCGTTCCCGTCCAGGGCGGCGAGAATAATTACAATGTCAGCGTCACCGTGACTTTCGCCATCGAGCAGTAAAAGGAGAGCACCGCGCGTTTGAAGAAACGTGCGGTGCTCAGGCTGCCGACAATACACGAGCAAGGGTTCAGCGTGACACGACCTCCCACCGCTTGGAGATCGACGAGAGGCAGCCCTCTATCCGCGTAAACCGGACAGCAGTGGCACAATTCCGAGGATGAGGCGGGGGCGAGCGAGATTTGTCGTTAAACGGAGCGCTCGGCGTCTTTTCAGACCCGCAGCGCTGTAAAAAGTCTTTCAAAAAGAAAACCGCCCTTGCCGATCCGGGAAGATTGGCAAAGGCGGTTCTGGCCGCCGCATCGGGGAGACGAGGCGGTATTCTACTTGATATCAGCGGCGCAGGGCGGGGCAGCCGCGCACGTTGCCGAAGCTCATTTCATCGGGACCACGACGCGTCCAGCCCTGGACGATCACGCGGCGCGGGGTGATGTCGACGACGCGGGCGCGGCGGAAGCCGTAATCCCGGGCGAGATTTTCGGCGAGCTGCGGATTGCAGCCGCGCGACGGGCGGCCGTAGCCCGGAGGCGGACGGTCATAGCCCGGAGGCGGACGGCGGTAATCCTGTGGCGGACCACGGTCCGGCTCGCCGATAATGATATTCAACTGGGCGGCGGCCGGGGCCACCGTGCCGGCAAGAGTGCCGGCTGTCAGCATGACGGCAAGACCCGCCTTTGCCAAAAACTGCATCATCGAAAAACCTTTCGTTTGAAAGTCGGAGCGGTCGAGCCGCCCTCCCCACTCTCCACATTACGCCGAAGCGTCATTTGAGAATCACTCATACAAATCAGAGAAGAGACGGCTGAAAGTGTCGCCGTCAAGGCAAAACGGACCGGAAGCGCCGCTTCGGCGCCTCCGACCGCAGTCCTCAGCGCCGGATCAGCGGGCAGCCGCGGACATTCGCGAAGACCATTCTGTCCCAGCCGCGACGGTCGCGCCCTGCGACGACGACGACGCGCGGCGACATGCGGGTGACATGGGCTCTCCGCAGGCCGAAATCGCGCGCCTTATTCACGGCGTGTATCGGCGAGCAGCCGCGGATCGGCCGATGGTATTGTGCCTCGACGACGAAGCTCGTCTGCGGCCCCGCGGCGGCGGCCGTGGAAACAGTGGCCGGAATGGTGCAGAGGGCGAGCAGAGCGGCAAGCGAAGCCTTGGTGAGGAAATGCGTCATGGATGTCTCCGTCGATTGAATTCCAAGCTCTCCCTTCAGGGATTGTGTCGACAGTAAACGTTGCAAAATGAATGGTGTTCGAACCGGGCATTCAGTTTGCATTCACAACAGCATGATGCCGAAAACGTCGGCGGTTTCCGGCATTATCGACTCTCTCTTTCGATGTTCAGGGGCTGAGATGCAGCACGATCTCGCGCCGGTGCGGCCGGTCTCGATGTTCGAAGAGATAGAGCCCCTGCCAGGTGCCGAGCATCAGCCGCCCCCTGGCGACGGGAATGCCGATGGAGACCTGCGTCAGCGCCGCCTTGATATGCGCCGGCATATCATCCGGCCCCTCGGCCCTGTGCACGATCCAGCTCATCTCGGGATCGGAGGCCGGCGGCACGAGACGGCGGAAGAACGAGAGAAGATCGGTGCGCACATCGGGATCGGCATTTTCCTGGATCAGCAGCGAGCAGGATGTGTGGCGCACGAAGACGGTCAGAAGCCCCTCCTCCCGCCCCGAGGCGTTGACGAAAGCGCTCGCCTGGTCGGTGAATTCGTAAAGGCCCTGTCCGCGTGTGGACAGGCTAAGGATCGTCTGGGGCAAGGCGCTCTCCCATCTCGCAATGACATTCCCCGCGAGTTGGCGCACCGCTGGCGGCGAGTCAAGCTTGCCGGGGGAAGTCAAGGCTGCCTGGCGCCATCAGAGCTTGAGCAGCATCTCGAAGCCGCCATAAATCATCCGCTTGCCGTCGAACGGCATCTGCCATTGGTCGCCCTTGAGCCTCGGATCCTCCATCACCTTGGCATTGATATCGTCGCGCTCCCGGCGCGAGCCGTAGACGATCCAGGAAAACACCACCACCTCATCCGCCTTCGCCTGCACGGCGCGGGGAAAGGAGGTCAGTTCGCCATAGGGCACGTCGTCGCCGATGCATTCGACATATTCGAGCGCGCCATATTCCTTCCAGATCGTGCCGGCAAAGGTCGAGAACTTCTTGTAGGCCCCGACATTCTCCTTCGGCACCGCGACGATGAAACCATCGACATAGGACATTGCACTCCTCCTCTCATGTGTCTGTTATTGCGGGGGAGATAGGAGCTTGACCAAGCGGGTCCAGCCCGCTGGCGAGTGGTTGACGGCGCCGCTGATCAGCTTCGGCCCGATCAGGGACCATTCACCAGCTTCAAGATCAGTTGCTGGATATTGCCGCCGTCACCCATTTCGATCTTGTCGAAGTCGCGGCCGCGCTGGCGCTGGCGCATCGAGATCTCGCCGAGGCGCCGGGTCAGCTCGACCCGAATCTTCTTGCAATCGGGGTCATCGGCAACGGTGAGGCCGATGCTCGTCGCCTCGATTTCCTTGACCATTTCCTTGATGGTCACGCCATGCACGCGTTCATGGGCCGCAACACCCGATATAAAGGCCTGCCAGCTGCTGTCGACGGCCGCCGGCAGCTCGCTCGCCGGCTTCGGCAGCGTGTAGGTGATGATGAGCTTCGGCCGGTTGGTGACGATCACACAGGCATTGCCCTGCGGTTCGTATTTCCTCGTCCAGGTCAGCTTGAACGTCGTATGCGCGATCACCCGGCCCGTGACCCCGGCTTTCGGTCCCCGCGCCCCGATCGATTCGTAGAGTTCGGCCCCGGTCTTGCCGGATATCGAATAGGGCCGCACCTCCTCGACCGCCTGCCATTCGGCGAGCGCTGCCGCCGGCGCCAACGCGAAAAACGCCGTCAGCGCAGAAGATAGAATATGTCTCGTCACGCGCCGCCCCGCCAAATGATTCCCGCCGCCGAACCTAATGGGACCGCTCCCGTCTTTCAACGCGGTTGAACGAGGCGCAAGCATCAGCCCTGCAGCGTCTTGACCCTGGTGAGATCGGGGAAGAGCCGCATCCACAGGACGACGACGACGATCGTGCCGAGCCCGCCGACGACGCCGGTGGCGACCGGCCCGAGGGCTGCAGCCATCATGCCCGATTCGAATTCGCCGAGCTGGTTGGAGGTGCCGATGAACAGCGAGTTGACGGCGCTGACACGGCCACGCATCTCGTCCGGCGTCAGAAGCTGTACCAGCGAGCTGCGCACGACAACGCTCACCGTATCGGAGGCGCCGACGACAAGCAGCGCCGCGACGGAAAGCGCAATATTGGTGGAGAGCGAGAAGACGATGGTGGCGACGCCGAACACCGCGACGGCGGCCAGCATCTTGCGCCCGACATTGCTTTCGAGCGGCCGGCGGGCAAGCACGATCGACATGGCGAGCGCGCCGATTGCCGGCGCTGCGCGCAGCAGGCCGAGGCCCCAGGGGCCGGCATGCAGGATATCGCGGGCAAACATCGGCAACAGCGCCGTGGCGCCACCGAGCAGCACCGCGAAGAGATCGAGCGAGATCGTGCCGAGCATGACAGGCCGGCTGCGGATGAAGGAGACGCCGGCAAAGACGGAAGCAAGCGTCACCGGCTCGCGCCTGGCAGGGCTCCATTGCATGCGGATCGAAATGACATTGAAGCTCGCAACGGCAAACAGCAGCGCCGCGATGGCAAAGGGCGCCACGGGATGAAGGCCATAGAGCAGGCCGCCGAGCGAGGGGCCGATGATCAGCGCCGTCTGCATCATCGAGGTGGACGTGGCGACCGCCTTCTGCAGCATCGAGGCCGGCACGATATTCGGCAGCAGCGCCGCCATGGTCGGCCGCTCGAAGGCGACGACGGCGCCAAGCACGGTGACGGCGGCAAGGATGCCGGCAGGCATCAGCCATTGCTGCCAGGTGGCGATCGCCAGCACCAGCGCCGTCACCGCCTCGATCAACTGGCAGACAAGCCCGATGCGCCGCCGGTCGAACCGGTCGGCCACATGGCCGACGACAAAGGTCAGCACCGCCATCGGCAGGAACTGGCAGAAGCCGACGAGGCCGAGCGCAAAGGCGCTGTGCGTCTGATCGTAAATCATCCAGCCCATGGCGATGCCGATGGATTGGAAGGAAAGCGAGGAAAAGACGCGGGAGGCGGCGAAGTTCAGATAGCCGGGGTGGCGAAGAACGCTCCCCGGGCTTTGGGATATGTCCATTGCGATGTCACCGGCCGACGCGGCGAAGCCGTGGCCTTCATGGGGTTTTCAAAAATATTGGCACGTGTTCTGCCCCAATAAATGGTTTGTCAATTGCAATGAGCTGTTGTCACCGGATTGTGCAATGCTCGGCCTCACAAAGTTAGCGCGGTTCCCTGGAGATGCTGAGATAGCCGGGGTCGAATTCGGCGATTTCCTGCAGGCGTTCCCAGTCGACGATGGTGATCGTCCGGTTCTCCCAGGTGAACACCCCCTCGCGCCTCAACGCCTGCAGCGTCTTGTTCAGATGGACGACGGAAACGCCGAGCACGTCGGCCATCTCGATCTGCGTCAACGGAAACTGGAAGCTTGCGCCGCGCGTCCGCTTCACCACCTGCAGCCGCACGAAGAGTTCGCAGACGAGGTGAGCGATATGGGCGCGTTTGGAGCGCCGGCCCATGGCGACGATCCATTCCCGGTGAATGGCGCCATCGACCAACGTGTCGAGCCAGAGCAGCCGGGTCAGGTGCGGCATGCGCTCGGTGATCGCCCTGAGGTCGGCGTGATCGGCAAAGGCGACATGGCAGGACGACAGCGCAACGATGCCGTGATCCATCTTCTTGATCGGGAAAGCGTGCAGATCGACGAAATCGCCGGCGACATGCAGCGCCGTGATCTGGCGGCTGCCGTCGGCCATCACCTTGTAGCGCGCCGCAAAACCGTCGAGCAGTAGCGTGCTGTAGCCAGGCCTGCTTCCTTCGGAGACGAGATCCTCCCCGGCCGCAAAATACCTGTCTTTGACGATGATCGCCCTGAGATGGCTTTCCTCTTCATCCGACAGCACATCGCGGCTTCCAAGGTTGAGCAGCAGGGATTCAATCACGGGCCTGCCCCCCGATATCGCGAGGGGCCCGACCGATTTCGATGCAACCCAGTTTTTCTATAAGAATCAATGCCTAGCCTCGGGAACAATTGTCTTCATCTGTGATTTCCCCTCTAACGCGTAGGGAAAAACCATGGCTCGCTACTATTTCGATCTACACAACGGGGAAGGTCCCACGCGCGATGAGCACGGCACCGAGCTCAGATCTCGTGAAGACATTCCGAAGGAAGTGACCCGCATCCTGCTGGATGTGGCCCGGGACGAACTGCCTGCGGGTGACCGCATGACGATCGCCGTCACCGTTCGCAACGAGAAGGGCGATCCGGTCACGGTTGCCAGCCTCGTCTTCAACAATGAATGGCTCGACATCTTGCGATAGCGGCCGCTGTTCAAGGGCTGCCGCCGGTCACACATACGCATCAATCCGACTCGGTCGATTGTGACGCGACGCTAAGACCCGTCTTCATAGCCGACAATTAAATTTGACATAGTCTTTCGATTGCTTCGGCTCGATCGACAGCTATTCAAGGCTGGCGCGCCGATCGCGGTTCTTTCGAAATTTCTTCGAGAACCAGCCGGATTTCCGCCAGCGGCCGCCGGCTTTCATCGAAGAGTTCCACCGACAGCATATTCAAAGGCGCAGCCGGCAGGCCTTCGGCGGCCATCTCCGCGAGCACGCGCCGCGCCTCCGCTTTGGCAGCCTCGACGGAGTCAAAATCATATCCCGTCTCGGTCGCCCCGACGCCATCCCGATCGAAAAGCTGAAAGTAGAATTTCGGCACGACACATCCCCCGCTAGGTGAGCCTAACGGGCCGGCGGCAAACATGTTCCGCCGGAACGGCTGCAATGGGCGTCGTCAGAAGGTGCCGGCTTCCGGAGAGGCCATTTCCTCGATACCGTCGACACGGTCGGGGTAGAAGGCGAGATGGTCCTTGATATTACTGACCGCGGTATTCGGCGCCTCATAGGTCCAGACGGCATTCTTCGACCGCTCGCCGCCTGCAATGATGCTGTAATAGGAGGCATCGCCCTTATAGGGGCAATGGCTGGTGTGGTCGGTGCGCTGCAGCAGCGACATGTCCACATCCCTCCGCGGAATATACTGCACCGGCGGATAGGAGGCCTCGCGCAGCGTCAGCGCATCGTGTGTATCCGCGATGATCTTGCCGCCGAGCGTGACGACGACGCGGGAGGGATTGTGCTCGACGGTGATCGGGTGGTCCGGCCCCGGGATCTTGATCGTCTTGTCTGACATGGTGGTTCGTCTCCAGGAGATATCGGCCCCTTGGAGATAGGGCGGGCACGCTGCCGGCCCAAGGCCTGGAATGCCACCTTTGCTGAAGTGTCGCTCCCTTAGAATTCAAAATGCCGAGATTCTACGCTCACCATCGCCGTTTTCGGCGCCGCCGGCCAATAGTGCGCGAGCGCATCGGCCACCGTGGCGACCAACCTTTCCAAGTCCTCACCGGCCGAAGCATGCAAGGCCTCGGCAACGATCAGCACCGAGCGCGTCGTCTGTCGCACGGCCGAAAGCCCACTCTGCCGGTTCGTCCAGCGCCGCGCATGCGCGTTCCCCGCCCCGTCTGCGAAGATCACCTCATTCGACTCCGGATGTTCGCTCACGCCGCCGAAGGTCAGATAGGTCTCGTCACCCCCAGCCCGCCGAACCTCGAGATCGCCGACGATCATTTCGGCGTCGAAGACGGCGATCGGGATGGCAAAAGCGAGCGAAATCGCATTGCAGAGATCGATGAGCGGATGCAGGCGCGGCAGCGCATGGTCCTGACGGAAGCGGCGCAGCAGCGCCTCGGAAGCGCAGCGATATTGCGTCGGCTTCAACCCCATACGGGAAAAGCCACGCCGCCAGGCCTGGATTTCGGGGAATTCGCCTTCCTGCGTTTCGGCCAGCCGGGCCTCTGCGATCGCACTGAAACCTGCGATCGCCTCCTCGACATTGGCATCCGCATCGATGCCTCCCGCATGGAGCGCACCGGCGAGAAGCTCCGGAAAGACCTGCCATATGGTATCGGAATGGCTGAACTGCATGGTCTATCTCCCCTCGACGCGCTTCACCGCGACACGGCTCCCGGCAAAGGCCAGCCCGAGCACAGCGGCCAGCACGCAGGCGATGCCGGCGATCTGGCCAAGCCCGACCGGCTCGCCAAGGATGATGAAGGCAAGCATGACGGCGGAAACTGGGGCAAGTGCGGTGAAGAGCGCCGCTTCCGTGCCGCTCACCCTCTCCGCCCCCGCATACCACAATAGAAATCCGCCGACGGTCGGCACCAGCGCATAATAGACGACGGCGGCGACCGCGCTTCCCGACATGCCTTCTGCGAGAGGCGCTTCGAAAACAGCCGGGATGACGGCGACGATGAAGCCAATACCGGTCATCAGCGCCGACTGGGCAAGCGGCGCGATTTCCGTTTTCAGTTTTTTGTTCAGCAGGATGAACACTCCCTCGCAGACCACCGCCAGGAAGATCAGCGCATTGCCGGCAAGCGAGCCTCCTGCGGCCTCCGGCGTGGCGGCGATCGACAGCACGCCTGCCGTCGCCAGCGCCACGGCGAGAAGCAGGCCACGCTGCGGCCGTTCGCCAAGCAGCAGGATGGAGATTGCGGCCGACACCACCGGCAGCGTGCCGATGATGACACCGGCATCGGCCGCCGAGGTCAGGCTGAGGCCAGAAATTAGCAGCGTCGTATAGCCGACGCTACCGGCCCCGGCTTGAATGACGAGGATGAGGCGGTCTTTTCCGGAGAGCTTCGGCAGCCGCGCGCCGGTCGCCCGCATCAACACGAGAAAGATGGGAAAGGCGATGGCGAAACGCAACGCGGTGGCGCTGAACGGCGGCAGGCCTGATGCAATGAGCTTGCTTGATACAACCGTGCTTCCCACAGTCAGCATGGCCAGCGCCAGATAGAGATAACCTTGAACCTGTCTCGACATCCGCGTCTCCTGTTGGACGCGCCGAGAAAACAGCAGGAGCCTGTCAAAGGTCTTGAACGAAATTGCAGGCCTAGCCTGAGGTTCAGAGAAAGCCGCCGGCATAGAGGCGCGGCGACAGGCCGTATTTGCGCACGAAGACGCGCGTCATATGGCTCTGATCGGCAAAGCCGCTGGCAAAAGCCGCTTCCGCCAGCGGCATGCCCTGAGCAATCAGCCGCCGTGCAATATGGATGCGGGCCTGGACGAGATAGGCATGCGGTGTCAGTCCGGTCGCCTTGGCAAAACCACGCAGCACCTGGAAGCGGCTGAGCCCACTTTCCCGGGAGAGATCGGCAAGCGAGACGGCGGCAAGCGGATCGTCATCGATCAGCTCTCGGGCCGCACGGATCGACGCCGGCACCGGCGGCCTCTGTTCGGCGCCGCCGCGCTCGCGCATGACGTCGGCGACAAGTTGCAGAAGCAGTTCCTCGCAGAGCAGCCCGTCCGCCGCGGCGCCGGTTGCCGCACGGAACAGCGTTTCGAAGCGGCCGGCGATCGCGCGGTTACGGATGACGGGATGCGGGATTTCCGATCGCCCTGCCCCGCCTTCGCCGATCTCGTGCGCCAGACCGGTGACGATGGCGGGATCGAAATAGAGGATGCGCCAGGACCGTCGCTGGCCGATCGGCGCGCCGTCATGCACTTCGTTCGGATTGACCGTGATGATGTCGCCGGCCTCTGCCTCCACCATGCCGCGACCGCTCAGCGACGACTGTGCCCCGGCGGACATCAGGCCGATGCCGAACTGCTCATGCGTGTGGCGCGCGAAACTGTGATGCGTTTCCGCTTCTACCGCTTCGACGCCTATCAGCGCCGAGCGCAACATCCTGAACTGGTTTTTCGCCATCGTCTGTCCGCGGGTCCGATCGCCGGCCACTCTGCCAGCCGGACGGAGAGGAGGCAACGCCTAGAAGAACTCGTCGAGCAACTGATAGTAGTCGAGCCGTGCCGGATCCGTGGCCGGCATGCCGTAACGATCGAGGAAGGGCTGCACCAACGCCTCGCCGAAATTATAGGCGATGCTGCGGCAGGCGAGCGCGATATCCTGATAGCGGTCGGCGACGCCGAGGCGGCTGCAGTCGATATAGCCGGAAAATCCCTTTTCGGAGGCGATGAAATTCGGCAGGCAGGCATCGCCATGGGTGACGACGAGATCCTCGCGGCCTGGCCTTCTGCTTTCGAGTTCGGCAAACAGGGCTTCGGCACTCTTTCCAAGCCGCGTCTCATCGAAATCGGTCTCGTCGACGATGCCGGCCTGCATCCGCGCTTTCGCCGCCGCAATGCGTCTCTCCAGCCGATGGTCGAAAGGGCAGGATGCGATCGGCAGCCGATGCAGGTCGAGAAGGGCTACCGCCAGCAGTTCGACCCGCGCAAACGGCGTCAGCGCCGACGCGCTGGCGAGGTCATTACCCGGCAGCGCGCTGATCAGCAGCCGGTTGTGCGCACCGTCGCTATCCTCTGCTATGACATCGGGACAGGGCAGACCGGACGCCTTGAGCCAACGCAGCCTGGCTGCCTCGTCGGCGAGCTCGCCGAAAGGGCCGGCCTGTTCGGCCTTCAGATAAAGCGTCGGCAATCCGGGAGCTTCGAGCCGGAAGACGCTCGCCGCAGAACGTCCGAGCGCATCGCGCTCGAACCGGTATCCGGCCAGGCGGGCATCAAGCGCGCCCGCTGCCAGCGGTTGATCTTCTTGGCAATTCGACATGATATCCATGCCATTGACGCTGCCGCATTATCCCAACAGGGCGATGCACTGCAAGCGGCACGATCGGTCAGCGCATATCGGCGCTGGACGCCCTCTGCGACTTCAATGAACAGTTTCGGGGGGCGCGGCTTCGAGAAGGATTTCGAAAGCCTCTTCCAGAGCCGCCACCAGAATATCGGTCAGTTCGTCGCCTTTGTTCTCCAGGAACAGCGCGCTCACGGCTTCGTCCTGACGCTCCAAAAAACGCTCGATCTCGTTCGACATATCATTTGTCCTCTTCTTCACCGGAAACATCACGGCCATGAGAAGAGGCTAGGTGCGGTTCCTTGCGCGTGGCTTGTTGCCGGCCAGACTGTATCGAGACAGTGAAACTAATCCTCAATACCATACTTCGCGTACTGGCTACGAGGGATCAATCCGCCGGCCTTGTGGGCAAACGACACGACCTTCGTGGCATTCTCATCCACTTCGCAACGGAAGCGAACATGGTACCAGCCCCTGGCTGTGCTAAAAGCTGCGTCATCGATATCGAGGAGAGTACCGCTTGGCAGCCGACGAAAAGGCAAATCGATAGGAGCATAGCTCGGCGAATCGTGAACGAGCTGCCCTTGAAGTTCAGTCGCGCAAAGTTTGGCCACTCGTTCTTTGCGCGGAAGGCCATCGATCGCAGTCTGCGCAAGCAAATTGCCATCTCCAATGTGCGAAAACAGCGTTTTTGCCTTGGGCAGATCGTTGTTTTTAGCGACCGTTTTCGACTTTTCAGCGGTCTTCTGCTCCAGTGGTTTGGCCTGCTCGATACTCGTCGTGGCTTCGCCGGACATGTCTGTCGGCGGCCCATTGGGCTTCGGGGAAACGTCCGTTGTCGCAACCTCTGGAAGCTTCACATCATCTGGGACGAGCTTTGAAGCAGGCGTCTCAGTTTCAGGCTTTTCCGCGGCAGCCTGTGTCGGCCTCTGCTCCGGTTCCGCATCGTGCTCCGGTGGAGTTGATGCGGGTTTGGCTTCGCCTTGAGACGATTTTCCCGCCAACGATCTTTCGGGGCCGCTATTCCTGTCGCCAAACTGGACGACAGGGTTCAGGGTCGGCATCGGCTTCGCCTGCTCGGGAGCTTTCTGAGCCGGTGGTGGCGGAGGAGGTGGCGGTGGCTGCTTCTTGGCCTCTTCCGGCGGCTTCGGCTCCGGTGGCTTTTCCTCGGGCTTGGGCTCCGGCTTCTTCTCCTCCGGCGGCGGAACGAGTTCCACCTTCACGCTCTCGTCTTCGGCAGGTTTCGGCTCGATCTTCGGCAGCCCGAAAATCAGAAAAGCAATGATGGGAATATGCGCGACAACGGACGCGACGATGCCCCAGCGGATTTCAGGCCGCTGTTTTCCCGTTTCATGCTGCGTTTCCGCTGGTACCACGTCTTCTTCTGTCACAGCAGCGATGTGGCCTCTAAAGCCGGCAGCATCAAGCCACAAAAGAAAAAAACCGCGTGATCGCAGCAGCCATCTAACGTGCTACAGCGTCCTTTGCGCGTCCGAAAAGACGCGCGGCGCTATAGTGTCATTGGTCGGCGGCTCCATCGTCGGCCACCAGATCATGCGCCTGCCATTCGCTTTGCGGAATGGCATCGCCGATGAGAAAGGCGAAGGACGCGACCTTGCCGGAGGCGGCATTGAGCTCGCATTTGAACTGAATATTGTACCACTTCCGTTTGCTGCGGAAGGCGCCGCCCTTCACCTCGACGCTGTTGCCGCTGACCTTTTCCGCCGCCATCGCATACGGCGCGAGCGCATCCGGCGCCATCGCCGGCTGCGCGCGGCGGACCTGCTCCATCGCCTCCAGGTCACAGAGCTGCAGATTGCGCTCGCTGCCGGCAAGGCCGCGCAACGCCTCGCGGGCGCCGCGGCTGCGCGGATCTGACAACACCGTCTCCGAAAACAGCTGGCCCGCCTGGACGAATACACCAGGCTTCGGCGGCACCGGAGGGGCGGAAGCCACTTCAGGCGACCTCGCGGCCGCCGGCGCCTCCTCCTGATGCGGCGGAGCGATCTCCTGGACCGGCGCACTCGCATCCGGCTTTGCCGTAGCGGGTGCAGGCGTCGCGACCCGCTGCGCTATCGCAGAAGGTTTGGCGACTTCGGGAACGATATCAACCGTAATGCCGTCGTCCGGCAACGGTGCCGGCGGCTCAGGTCTCGGAAGCAGCAGGAGCAGCAGTGCAAGCATGACGGCATGCAGAGCGAACGAGGCGAAAGCGCCCCACTCGATGCCTTCGCCCCGATTTTCCCACACCAGTGCCATCGCTCAGGAAGCAGCTGTCGGACAATCGAAGGCGGCCATAAAACCTGGGAACGCTTTCATCAAGAGCCCTGCCGATACGCCACGAGGAATTAAGGACAGGGCGACAGTGCCAGTCTGACGCGAGTTGCGCAACGCTTATGACCGCCGATAGCGGTCCTTTGTCCCGATCAACCAAGTGAGCCGATGATCTCTCGATAGGCGGCCTCCGGGAATGCCTTCAGTGTCTGGGTGCGGACATTGCCGCCCATCGCGAGCGAGAGGCCAAACCGCGCCATCACGGCATCGTCAGGCGCTTCGCAGACAGCCACCATGTCGTGGCCGCCCATCGTCAGAAAGAACTGATTGAAGGAGCCGCCCATGTCGCCGAGCAATTTCTTCGCCGCATCCAGCCGTTTTGACGAGTCGCGAACGTTGCGCACACCTTGGTCCGTCCAGTTGATCAACACAATGTAAGTGGTCATTTCGCACCTCCCAACGGAGGATTCGCCCGACGCGGGCATGCACCGGTCCTCGCTCGCGCATCGCGATCGATTTCTTCCCCCGTGGCCGGACTATAATCTTGTCACCACCCGGCGACAAGAAAGCCGCCGGGATCATTGGTATTAGGCATGTCGCCCAAAAGTGTGCAGAAAGTCGAGATAACCCCGCGTCTGGGAATGCGTACAAAATTTCTTCGTACACAGAGCGTCAGTGCGCGCTCGCGTGGCACCTAAAAGCGGACCTCTAAACGTTCGACATGGCAGCAGATCACAGATTGAGACGAGGCGAGCAATGTGGGATCGAAACACCGGTTGCGAGATAACGACTGGATGACACAAAGACGGAAAGCAAAAAGCCGGACATGAAGCCCGGCTTTCGCAATCGTAGAGATCTTGTCGTCGCTCAGCTGTCGAGGAACGAGCGCAGCTTTCTGGAGCGGCTCGGATGCTTCAGCTTGCGCAGCGCCTTTGCCTCGATCTGGCGGATACGTTCGCGGGTGACCGAGAACTGCTGGCCGACTTCTTCGAGCGTGTGGTCGGTGTTCATGCCGATGCCGAAGCGCATGCGCAGGACGCGTTCCTCGCGCGGCGTCAGCGAGGCCAAAACGCGGGTCGTCGTTTCGCGCAGGTTCGCCTGGATGGCGGCGTCGATCGGCAGCAGCGCGTTCTTGTCCTCGATGAAATCGCCGAGATGCGAATCTTCTTCGTCGCCCACCGGGGTTTCGAGCGAGATCGGCTCCTTGGCGATCTTCAGGACCTTGCGGACCTTTTCGAGCGGCATCGCAAGCTTTTCGGCCAGTTCTTCCGGCGTCGGCTCGCGGCCGATCTCGTGCAGCATCTGGCGCGACGTGCGGACGATCTTGTTGATCGTCTCGATCATGTGCACCGGAATGCGGATCGTGCGGGCCTGGTCGGCGATCGAACGGGTGATCGCCTGACGGATCCACCATGTCGCATAGGTCGAGAACTTGTAGCCGCGGCGGTATTCGAACTTGTCGACCGCCTTCATCAGGCCGATATTGCCTTCCTGAATGAGGTCGAGGAACTGCAGGCCGCGGTTCGTGTACTTCTTGGCGATGGAGATGACGAGGCGAAGGTTTGCTTCGACCATTTCCTTCTTGGCGATGCGCGCTTCGCGCTCGCCCTTCTGCACCATATGCACGATGCGGCGGAATTCCGAGATCGAGATCCCGGTCTCGGTCGCCAGATTCTGGATTTCCTGGCGGATGTCGCGGATCGTCGTGTTTTCGCCCCTGGCGAATTCCTTCCAGCCGCGAGCAGCCAGATTGCCGATCGACTTCATCCAGTTCGGGTCGAGCTCGGCGCCCTGGTACTGCTCCAGGAAGGAGTCGCGCTTGACGCCATAGGATTCGGCCAGACGCAGCAGGCGGCCTTCGTTGGAAACGAGGCGCTTGTTGATGTCGTAGAGCTGCTCGACCAGAGCATCGATGCGGTTCTGGTTCAGGGACAGAGACTTGACGGCCTTGATGAGCTCATCCTTGAGTTCCTTGTAGCGGCGCTCCTGGGCGGTAGACAGCGTGCCGGAAGCCGACAGCCGCTGCTCGACCTGCTGGTCCTGCAGCTTGCGCAGCTTCTTGTAGGTCTCGGCGATCGTATCCAGCGTCTCCATCACCTGCGGGCGAAGCTCGGCTTCCATCGCCGCCAGCGAAAGGTTGGATTCGTCCTCGTCCTCTTCCTCCTCTTCGGGAGGCAGGCCTTCGCCGCCGACATCGGTAATGTCGTCGTCGCCGGAGCGGGCGCGGCGGGTCTTTTCCTTTTCCTCGGCGAGCTTGCGGTCGGCCTCGATCTTCTCCGGGCTCTGGAACTGCGGCGCAGCCTTGGCTTCAGGACCTGAATAGGTCGTTTCGAGATCGATGATCTCGCGCAGCAGCGTCGTGCCTTCGTTGAGTTCATCACGCCAGATGATCAGCGCCTGGAAGGTCAGCGGGCTCTCGCAGAGGCCTGCGATCATCGTTTCGCGGCCGGCCTCGATGCGCTTGGCGATCGCGATTTCGCCCTCGCGGGAGAGAAGCTCCACCGAGCCCATCTCGCGCAGGTACATACGAACAGGATCGTCTGTCCGGTCTGTCGGTTCTTTCTTCTTGGCGGTCGCAAGCGCCGTGCCGCTCGAAGGTGCGAGCTCGCCGCCTTCGCTGTCTTCGTCGCCACCGGCGTCGTCGTCATCGCCGCCACCGGAAGCGCCGGCTTCCTCGGCTTCTTCGTCCTCGATGACGTTGATGCCCATATCCGACAGCATCGACATCGTGTCTTCGATCTGCTCGGACGTCACTTCCTCGGACGGCAGGACGGCGTTGAGCTCGTCCATCGTCACATAGCCGCGCTTCTTGGCGGCCTTGATCATCTTCTTGACCGCGTCGTCGGAAAGATCGAGAAGAGGGCCGTCGCTTGCGCCGTCGCGTTCGACTTCCGCGTCTTCGTTCTCTTTGACCTTGGTTGCCATTTATATCGTCGCCTTCCTGACGCTATCCAATCTCGCTACGGTGAATGGGCCGTCTCAGGGCCTGACGCGTCGCTCGCGCCGCCCTCGAATCACCTTTGCCCACCTAACGGGATGACATTTAAAGCCTGATTAACCACGATCGCCGGCACCGGACAGCAAAGCTTTCTTGCTTTTGGATTTCCGGCCATGGTTGCGCGATCCGCCTTGACCCAGTTCACCGTTTCAACAAGTCGAACGGTGATTCCCACATTTTTTGTTCTCGTCAAGCTTTTCCAGAAAAAAAGCTCACGAAATATCGGAAAAAGCCTTATCCACAGGCTTTGAACCGCGGCAGCGATTGCGAAGCCTTATTTAAGATGCGGCGAACAAAAGACAAGGGCAGCAAATATTTTGCCCGCCATACCCGTTATTTCCACCATTTTTGCAGTTGTACCGATGATATATGCGCCCTCAGCCTGAAGAATCTAACGCGCCGCGCCGTCATAGGCCTTCACCGTCAGCGCCCCGAGATCGACCGCGGGAATGCAGCGCAGATTGATCGAGGCCATCGCCGCGCCATCCGGGGTCACGGCTTCACCAAACGGCGCGATGCCGCAATTGGCGCAGAAGTGATGCCGGATGACATGGCTGTTGAAAGTATAGGTCGAGAGATTGGCCTCGGGCGTCTTCAGCACCAGCTTGTCACGCGGCACGAAGGCGAGAAGCCCGCCCCGCCTGCGGCAGAGCGAGCAGTTGCAATCCAGCGCCTCGGTGAATTCGCCTTCGACCTCGAAAGCAACGTTGCCGCAATGGCAGCTTCCTTCATAAATCATGTCGTCCTCCTCACATCCAATCCATGACGACCTTGCCGGAGTTGCCCGACCGCATCGCCTCGAAGCCATCGCGGAAATCGTCGATGCCGATCCGATGGGTGATGATGGGCGCAAGGTCGAGGCCGCCTTGGACGAAGGCGATCATCTTGTACCAGGTCTCGAACATCTCGCGGCCATAGATGCCTTTGAGATTGAGCATCTTGAAGATCACCTTGTTCCAGTCGATCTCGAAACCAGCAGGCGCGATGCCGAGAATGGCGATCTTGCCGCCATTGTTCATCTTGTCGATCATGTCGCGGAAGGCGGGGGCCGCTCCCGACATTTCAAGCCCGACGTCGAAACCCTCCGTCATGCCGATCGCCTTCATCACATCGGCGAGGTTTTCCTTGGAAGCATCGACGACGTGGTCAATGCCGAGTTTGCGCGCGAGATCCAGCCGGTGCGGATTGATATCGGTGATGACGACCTTGCGGGCGCCGGATCGCTTGGCGACGAGCGCGCCCATGATGCCGATCGGGCCGGCGCCGGTGACGAGCACGTCCTCGCCGACAAGATCGAAGGAGAGTGCGGTATGCACGGCATTGCCGAACGGGTCGAAGATTGCCGCGATCTCGTCTGATATATCGTCCGGGATCGGCACGACATTGCTTTCGGGAATGCAGACGAATTCGCCGAAGGAACCCGGGCGGTTGACGCCGACGCCAAGCGTGTTGCGGCAGAGATGCCCCCTGCCCGCCCGGCAGTTGCGACACTTGCCGCAGACGATATGCCCCTCGCCGGAGACGCGCTCGCCGACATGATAGCGGGTGACCGCCGAACCGATCTCGGCGATCTCGCCGGAAAATTCATGGCCGACCACCATCGGCACCGGAATGGTCTTCTGCGCCCACTGGTCCCAGTTCCAGATATGGACGTCGGTGCCGCAGATCGCCGATTTCTTCACCCGGATCAGCACATCGTTCGGCCCGACCTCGGGCACCGGCACATTCTCCATCCAGAGCCCGACTTCCGGTTTCGCTTTGACCAGTGCCTTCATCATGTTCGACATATCTGTATTCCTTGGCCCCGTATCTGTCGCAGCCCCTCATCCGCCTGCCGGCCCCTTCTCCCCGCAAGCGGGGCGAAGGGATATGCCTCACCGTTTCCGCATTCTCAAGCGGTCCGTTGGGCACGTCCCCTCTCCCCGCAAGCGGGGAGAGGGTTAGGGTGAGGGGCAGCATCGCCTATTCTCAAATCACACCCAATTCCCGCCCTGCCTCGGCAAAAGCCGCGATCGCCCGCTCCACATCCGCCCGCGAATGCGCCGCCGACATCTGCGTGCGAATGCGGGCCTGGCCTTTCGGCACCACGGGGAAGGAGAAGCCGATCACATAGATCCCCTTCTTCAGCATCAGGCCCGCCATGTCCTGGGCGAGCTTGGCGTCACCCAGCATGACGGGGATGATCGGATGGCCTTCGCCGGCAAGCGTGAAACCGAGCTTGGTCATCTCTGTGCGGAAGAGATCCGCATTGTCGGAAAGGCGCTTGCGCAAGGCATCGCCGTTTTCGATGAGATCGAACACCTTGAGCGAGGCCGCAGCGATGACAGGCGCCAGCGTGTTCGAGAACAGATAGGGCCGCGAGCGCTGCCGCAGCCATTCGACGACTTCAGCCTTGGCCGAAGTGTAACCGCCCGAGGCGCCGCCGAGCGCTTTGCCAAGCGTGCCGGTGATGATGTCGATCCGGCCCTCGACACCGCAATGTTCGGCCGAACCGCGGCCATTCTTGCCGACGAAGCCGACGGCGTGGCTGTCATCGACCATGACCATCGCGCCGTATTTCTCGGCGAGATCGCAGACACCGCCGAGATTGGCGATGATGCCGTCCATCGAGAAGACACCGTCGGTGGCGACCAGCTTGAAGCGGCTACCTTCGGCCTTTTTCAATTCCTCTTCGAGTGCCGCCATGTCGTTATTGGCGTAGCGGAAACGCTTGGCCTTCGAAAGCCTGACGCCGTCGATGATCGAGGCGTGGTTCAGCGCGTCCGAGATGATCGCGTCCTCTTCGGACAGCAGTGTTTCGAACAGGCCGCCATTGGCATCGAAGCAGGAGGAATAGAGGATCGTGTCTTCCATGCCGAGGAAGGCGGAGATGCGCGCCTCGAGTTGCTTATGCTCCTCCTGCGTGCCGCAGATGAAGCGCACCGAAGCCATGCCATAACCGTAGCGGTCGAGCGCCTGCTTGCCGGCCTCGGCCAGTTCCTCGTTGTCGGCAAGGCCGAGATAGTTGTTGGCGCAGAAATTCAGCACCCGCTCACCGGTGGAAATGCCGATCTCGCCCGCCTGCTTGGAAGTGATGACCCGCTCGGATTTATAGAGGCCGGCATCCTTCAGCACCGAAATCTCGTTGCGGAGATGGGAGAGAAATTGCGAGGTCATGGGGCGGCCCTTCGTGAAGATTTCCGTGCCAGCCGGGTTAGCATATCGCCGCCGGCTTGTCTTCTTCAGCGCTGGACCGAGATCAGCCGTGAGCCTTCAGCCCTTGTCGTGCGAGAGAATGATCTCGAGGAAGGCATCGCCGTAGCGTTCGAGCTTCGCCTGCCCGACGCCCGATATGGCGAGCAATTCCTTGCGGCTTCGCGGCTTCTCCGTGGCGAAGGCGATGAGTGTCGTATCGGGAAAGACGACATAGGGCGGCACGCCGAGCGATTTCGCGATCGCCATGCGCTCGGCCCGCAGCGCTTCGAAGAGAGCGCCATCGGCGCCCGACAAGCCGGATTTGCGCTCGCCGCGCTCCGCCTTCTTCGTACGCCGCTCCGAGGCCGGGCGGTCCTTGCGAAAGAACACCTGCCGCTCGTGCTTGAAGACGGCCCGCGCCTCCGGCTCCAGCTTCAGCGCGCCGAAAGCTTCGTGATCGACGCGGATCAGACCCATGGCGAGCAACTGACGGAACACGGATTGCCAGACACGCGCCGGAATATCCTTGCCGGCACCGAAGACCGGCATCTCGGCGTGACCGAAACGCTCGGTCTTTTCGTTGACGTTGCCGAGGAGCACGTCGACGACATGGCCGGCGCCGAAACGCTCGCCGGTGCGATAGATGGCGGCCAGCGCCTTGATCGCCGCCTCTGTGCCCTCCCAGGTTTCGACCGGCTTCAGGCAGGTGTCGCAATTGCCGCAATGGCCGGCATGCGCTTCGCCGAAATGAGCAAGGATCGCCTGGCGCCGGCAGGAAGCCGTCTCGCAGATGGCCAGCAATGCGTTGAGTTTGGCGCGTTCGACCCGCTTGATCTCGGCGGCGGCACTGCCCTCGTCGATCATCCGGCCGCGCTGGATGACGTCGGCCATGCCATAGGCCATCCAGACGTCCGACGGCAGGCCGTCGCGCCCGGCGCGCCCGGTCTCCTGATAATAGGCTTCCACCGAGCCCGGCAGGTCGAGATGGGCGACATACCGCACATTCGGCTTATCGATGCCCATGCCGAAGGCGACGGTGGCGACCAGGCAAAGATTCTCTTCTTTCAGGAAGGCATCCTGATTGGCGTCGCGAACCGCCCTGTCCATGCCGGCATGATAGGCGAGCGCGCGGATGCCCTGCCCGTTCAGCCAGTCGGCCGTATCCTCGACCTTGGCGCGCGACAGGCAATAGACGATGCCGCTGTCGCCCTTATGTCCGGAGAGGAACCGCAAGAGCTGCTGGCGCGGCTGGTCACGCTCGACGATCTCGTAGGCAATGTTCGGCCGGTCGAAACTGGTGGTGAAGATCTCCGCGGCATCGAGCCCCAACCGCTCGATGATGTCGTCGCGCGTATGCGGATCGGCCGTCGCCGTCAGCGCCACGCGCGGCACGCCGGGATATTGTTCGCCGAGCCGGCCGAGGGCACGATATTCCGGCCGGAAATCATGGCCCCATTGCGAGACGCAGTGGGCCTCGTCGATGGCAAAGAGCGCGATCTTCTCGTTGGCGATCAGCTCGCGGAACCCGTCGGTCAGAATGCGCTCGGGCGTCACGTAGAGAAGGTCGAGCTGGCCTGCCGAGAGCGCGCGACGAACCTCGACGAATTCCTCGCGCGACAGCGACGAATTGAGCGCTGCGGCACGGATGCCGAGCTGCTTCATCGCCTCCACCTGATCGCGCATCAGCGCAATCAGCGGCGAAACGACGATGCCGACGCCATCGCGGCAAAGCGCCGGGATCTGAAAACACAGCGATTTGCCGGCACCTGTGGGAAAGAGCACGACGGCGTCGCCGCCGGAAACCACATGTTCGACCACCTGCTGCTGCTTGCCGCGGAAGGAGGAATAGCCATAGACCTGCTTGAGGATAGCGAGTGGCGAGCGGCCGGAAGAAAACAGCGCGCCGGAAGCGGAAAAGCCCGGTTCATTGCGTTCGGTCAGCGACATCAGTGGTTCGCCGCCCCTTTGACGCGGCCGGAAAGCACCCCGAAGCCATCGATGATCGCCTCCTGGTTCTCAAGGCGCACCCCTTCGAAATGCACTTCCTGCTGCGCGCGCATCAATTGAACGATCGCCTCGCCGTCGCCGGCTTCGGTCGCCAGCGCAATCTCTCGCTCGAGTTCGATCCTCTGCCGGCGCAGCGCCTTCGCCCGCTTGTGGAAGGCCAGCGCCTGGCGGTAGCCTTCGCGCGCATCCTCCATCGCCGCCTCCTCGGTCGCCGTCCAGAGTCGGGCATTGCGCACCTGCTGATCGAGGCTCTTGATGAGCGGACCGAAACCCTCGAATTCCAGCCGTTCGGTCAGATATTCGCGTGTCAGATGCGGGCCGGCGACGGCAGCGGCAGCCCCAAGCATCGCCGACCAGAGCCGCTGCAGCTCGCGGCTGTCATAGTCGATCGCGGCGATTTCGTCATAATCGTCGATCATCAGCGAGGGATGATTGATGACGGTCAGCGCCAACACGCTTTCGCGCAACGCCGTATTGTCCCGGTGGCCGCGCACGGGGCCCGAGCGGGCGAGCCGGTCGGAAATGATGCTGGGGCTTTTCGGCCCCGCCTTGCCGGCATTGTCGCGGCCCGGGCGGTAATTGCCATTGCCCGCGAAGCCGCCGCGGCGCTCGCCATTGTTGCGGTTCTGGAACTGCGGCTGGAAGAAGGCGTTCAGCCGGTCGCGAATATCCTGCTGGTAGTGGCGGCGCACATTCTCGTCGGCGATGACGGCGACGAGCTGTTTCAGCCGCGCCTCGAGTTCGGCGCGCGCCTCGGGCGTATCGAACTTGCCGGTATTGATCTCCCGGCTCCACAGCATCTCGGAAAGCGGCTTTGCCTGGCTCATCACCTTGTCGAAGGGCGCGCGGCCCTCGTCGCGCACCAGATCGTCGGGGTCCTTGCCGTCGGGCAGAAGCGCGAAGCGGACGGAACGGCCGGGCTTCAGATGCGGCAGCGCCAGTTCGGCGGCGCGATTGGCGGCGCGGATACCGGCCCCGTCGCCGTCGAAGCAGAGCACCGGTTGCGGTACCATCTTCCAGAGCAGTTCGAGCTGGTTTTCGGTAAGCGCCGTGCCAAGCGGCGCAACGGCATTCTCGACGCCGGCCTGATAGAGCGCGATCACGTCCATATAACCTTCGACGGCGATGATGGTGCCTGTCGCATTGTCATCCTGAGGGTCGCCGCGGCCCGGTCCCTGGATCGCGCGCCGCGCACGGGCGAAATTATAAAGAACATTGCCCTTGTGGAAGAGCTCCGTCTCGTTCGAGTTCAGATATTTCGCCGGCGCATCCGCAGACATGGCACGGCCGCCGAAAGCGATGACCTTCTCTCGCGACGAAAGGATCGGGAACATAATGCGGTCGCGGAAGCGATCGTAGGAAACCGGCACGTTTTCATGGACGACCAGGCCACAGGCCTCGATCTGCTCCTTGAGCACGCCCTTGCCGGCAAGAAATTCCTTCAGCGCATTGCGGCTGTCGGGCGCATAGCCGAGACGGAAGGTCTCGATGGTGCGTCCCGTCAGCCCGCGGTCGCGCAGATAGGCGCGTGCCCTCGCCCCATTCGCCGTCTGCAACTGATCCTGGAAAAATTGCGTCGCCATTTCCATGACGTCGATCAGCGAGCCGCGCTCCTTCTCACGCTTCTCCATGACAGGATCGGCCAGCGGCATCGGCATGCCGGCCATATCGGCGATCTGCTGCACCGCCTCGGGAAAACTCAGGCCCTCGAGTTCGGTCAGGAAGCGGAAATGGTCGCCGGTGACCCCACAACCGAAGCAGTGATAGCGGCCCTTTCGGTCCTCGCAGTGGAAGCTCGGCGATTTCTCGCCGTGGAACGGGCAGCAGGCCCAATAATCGCCGCGCGATACGTTGGTCTTGCGCTTGTCCCAGCTGACGCGGCGCGCAATCACGTTCGAAATCGGAACGCGGTCGCGGATCTCATCGAGAAAGGTGTTGGAAAAGCGCATCTATACCTCTTGGCCAAGCTCCATATAAGCTGCTTTGCCGCTCCATGCCACGAAACTTGTCATGAAAACCCGCTATTCACAGGCAAGTGCACCGGTTGCTTGCGATGTCGGTTTTCCAATCAACAACACGTTATCGCCCCTGCGACAGGGGTGCGACATTATTGTCCTCGCAGATCGGGAACGGCACCGTCGTGAGTGCTCCACAAAGAGCCAAAGCCTGCTGAATTCCCATATTAAATCCTTTAAAAACAGTGACATATCAATTCCGCCGCTCGGACACCCCGTCTTACAGCCTACTGCCCGACCTCCGCTTTGATGCCCCCCAAACCGCCGTTTTCGCCAATCATTATTTTTTTGTAATTTGAATAAGCAGCCAGCCCGCAATAGGTTCGATCTCAACAAAGCGATCCCCGAGCGAAGCACCATCCCTACCCCCGGCGCCGCTTCGCAAGGGTGCCTTTGCAAATACCCTCCGGCTTGGGCCTCGGCCCTGCGTTGCCGGCGGAAGCAAAGAGCAAGAAGGCAGGAGCGCCCCCAGCTCCTGCCTTCTTAAATTTTGGCTCGCCTTGCGACAACTCTCCCTTTGAAATTAACCGCTTATTGACAAAACCGTTGACAGGCAGTGCTGGCATGAAAGATGTATGCGCCGAACTCCTGGACCTCTCCAATGGCTTTTACCGCGGAAAATCTTGCAGCAGACGATCGATTTTTCGCTGCGATCCTGCAGTGCGCCGATCAGATGCTCGCCATCTATCGCGAGAGCCCGCGCATCGCCTCGATCTTCGCCGCGCAGCAGCGCTGGCTGATGGCCCATGCCGGTTTCGCCCTTCACTACGGTCATCCCGACGGCGGCAAGAGCGGTCTCTATTCCGGCCGCTTCATCGATTTCGCGGTCAAGAACGATATCGCCAGCCGCAACACGGCCGCAGCCTTCATGCAGGAAATGCTGGCCTATCGCTTCCTGCGACCGGTTCCCGGCCCCGACAAGCGCACACGCTACCTGGAGCCGACCGAAATCGCCGAGCAGCATTTCACCCGATGGCTCGTCACCCACATGATGATCCTCGATAGCCTCGACGGCGGCGAGCGCGCCGACAAGATCACTGCCGATCCCTCGGCGATGATGGCAGCGATCCAGCCGCTGATCGCCAAGGCGATCATCGGGAGTGAAGCGGTGCGCAATCCGGGCCCGACCTTCAACCTCTTCAATTGGGCAAATTCCGGCGGACTGGTGATGGACTACCTGATCTCGCGCCTTCCGGAATTTCCCCGGACGGCCGACCGCGTCGTTCTCGGCACTCTGTCGCTCAGGGAACTGCGCGAACAGTTCATGATCTCCAACACCCATCTGAAGCGGCTACTGACGCAGGCGTCGACCATGGAAAGCGTCGGCTGGACAGCACCCTCCCGCAAGGGCGACTTCTGGCTGTCGGGCCACTTCATCCGCGAATATTGGAATTATCAGGCGGCGAAATTCGCCATCGTCGATGCCGCCGCCGAAGCGGTGCTCGGGCCTGCGGTCCGTGACGAGCCGCAGGCACGACGCGTTATCTGAAACTTATCCGTTCAACAGTTCCTTGACGGTCGCCGAGGCCTTGGCGAAATCCATCTGGCCGGCATAACGCTCCTTCAGCGCTGCCATCACCTTGCCCATATCCTTGGCGCCTGCGGCACCCGTCTCGGCGATGATCGCCGAGACGTTGGCGCGCACTTCACTGTCGGAAAGCTGCTTCGGCATGAAATCCTGGATGACGGTGATTTCGGCGCGCTCCTTGGCGGCAAGCTCCGGCCGGGAATTCTCCTCGTAGATCTTTGCCGATTCGTCGCGCTGCTTCACCATCTTGGCGAGAATCTGCAGGATCTCGTCGTCGCTCGCCTGCTCCTTGCCGGTGCCGCGATTGGCGATATCGCGGTCCTTGACCGCGGCCTGAATCAGCCGGACGGTGGAAAGCCGCTCCGCATTCTTGGCCTTCATCGCCTCTTTCAGCTGGGTGGCGAGTTGATCGCGCAGCATGGTCTTCACTCCTGTTTTGATGCCGCTTCATAAACCACGCTGATGCGGCGGATCAAATAAATTGCGCGGTCGTTGCGACAAAGCGCAGGAAAACAGCGGCAATCTCGGCTACAAAGATTGACGCTAAGCGATTGCGTGGCTATTTACCGCCACCTGCACCAAAATTCGTGATCAGGCCTGAAGCGCGCGGCATTGCCGTGTCCACACGCCTGCGAGATCAAATGGCGACGAGCGCGGCAACGCGCCCACCTGCCGGAAACGGGATGAAGATGACCGCGACAGCACCCTGGACAATCGAAAAGCCGACCGCCCTGCTCGTTCTTGCCGACGGCACGGTCATCGAAGGCAAGGGCATCGGCGCCACCGGCAAAGTGCCGGCCGAAGTGGTCTTCAACACGGCGCTGACCGGCTATGAGGAGATCCTGACGGACCCCTCCTATCTCGGCCAGATCGTCACCTTCACCTTCCCGCATATCGGCAATATCGGCACCAACGAGGAAGACATCGAGGATCTGACGCCGGCCGCCCGGCACGGCGCCGTCGGCGTCATCTTCAAGGCCGACATCACCGACCCTTCGAACTACCGCGCCGCCAAGCACCTCGACCAATGGCTGAAGGCACGCGGCGTCATCGGCCTCTGCGGCATCGACACGCGCGCGCTGACAGCCTGGATCCGCGAGAACGGCGCCCCGAACGCGGTGATCGCCCACGATCCGAACGGCGTCTTCGACATCGAGACGCTGAAGGCCGAAGCCAAGGCCTGGAGCGGCCTCGAAGGTCTCGACCTTGCCAAGATCGCCTCGTCGGGCCAGTCCTCGCAGTGGACCGAAACGCCGTGGGTCTGGAACGAAGGTTACGGTGAACTCAAGGCTGCGGACGCCAAATTCCACGTCGTCTGCCTTGATTACGGCGTCAAGCGCAACATCCTGCGCCTGTTTGCCGGCCTCGACTGCAAGGTGACCGTCATGCCGGCCACAACGAGCGCCGAAGACGTCCTCGCCATGCAGCCGGACGGCATCTTCCTGTCGAACGGCCCGGGCGATCCGGCGGCAACCGGCGAATATGCCGTGCCTGTCATCAAGACGCTGATCAAGACCGACATCCCGGTTTTCGGCATCTGCCTCGGCCACCAGATGCTGGGTCTCGCACTCGGCGCAAAGACCGAGAAGATGCATCAGGGCCATCACGGCGCCAACCACCCCGTCAAGGACCATACGACGGGCAAGGTCGAGATCGTCTCGATGAACCATGGCTTCGCGGTCGACTCGAAGTCGCTGCCTGATGGCGTTGAAGAGACTCACATTTCGCTTTTCGACGGCACCAATTGCGGCCTGCGCGTGCTCGGCAAGCAGGTCTTTTCCGTCCAGCATCATCCGGAAGCCTCTCCCGGCCCGCAGGACAGCCACTATCTCTTCCGCCGCTTCATCAACATGGTGCGCGAAAAGAAGGGCGTACCGGCACTCGCCGAACGCTGATTTCAAGCCACAGCGATTTCCGATGAAGGCTCGCCCAGGCGGGCCTTTTTCTTTATCCGCCACTTGACCTCAGCTTAAGTTGAGGAATTACAGATCTGCCTGCAAACATCTGATGCAGGAGAAAACTGATGAGCGGAGCTTTCTACAGGATAGACAAGTTCGTCGTGCCGGCAGCGGCGCGAGAGGAATTTCTCGTCAAAGTGATGATGACCCACAAGCTGTTGGAGGCGCAGGACGGTTTCATCGATCACAGGGTGCTGGAACAGGTCGCCGGCCCAGGCGAATTCAATTTCGTCACGATCGCCGAATGGGAAAATACCGAGGTCGTCGAGCGCGCGCGGGCGGCCGTTGCAGCGGCCCATAGGGCCGCCCATTTCGATCCGCAGGAAATGTTTGCACGTCTCGGCATTCGCGCCGATATCGCCAGTTACAAGCCCGTCGCGGCCTGACGGCAGAGGCGGACGGCTCAGGCGTGGGCCAGCTCCGCCTCGCGGCGAAGGAGAAGGTAGAAGCGCGCACAGAGCATGACGGCGGCGGCTGCCAGCCCGACGAGGAAGCCGAACCAGATGCCGATACCGCCGAAACCCAGCGGGAAGGCAAAAGCCCAGGCCAGGAAGAAGCCGATCGGCCAGTAAGCGATCAACGCCATGATCATCGGTACGCGCGCGTCCTTGAGACCGCGCAGCAATCCATTGGCGATCACCTGCAGCCCGTCGACGAGCTGGAAAAGCCCGGCAACGACGATCAGCGGCCCGGCATAGGCAAGCACCTCCGGCGCTTCGGGCGAGTTCACGTCGAGGAACCAGCTGCCGAGGAATTGCGGCATGGTGGCAAAGAGTACCGAGCCCACCGCCGAAATGGCGCAGGCGAGGATGAGCACCATGATCGAAGCCCGCACCAGCCCCCGATGGTCGCCCTGCCCGTGCGCGACGCCGACGCGCACCGTCGCCGCCTGGCTGAGGCCGAGCGGGATCATGAATGCGATCGACGCCCATTGCAGGGCAATGCCGTGAGCCGCAAGCTCGATGGTGCCGATATAACCCATCAGCAGCGAGGCCACCGTGAACAGGCTGACTTCGGCAAGGATGGTGACGCTGATCGGGAAACCAAGCCGGATGACCTCCAGCAGCGCATGCCAGTCGGGTTTCCAGAACCGCACGAAGATCTCGTAGCGCCGCGTCTCTTCCCGCCGCTGCACGAAAGCCAGGATGAAGAGGAAGCCTGCCGTCTGCACGACGACCGAAACGATCGCCGCGCCCTCGAGCCCCATTGCCGGAAAGCCGAAATGGCCGAGCACGAGCATATAGGCGAAGATCGCATTCATCACCAGCGTGGCGATGGTGACGTTGAGGATGATGCCCGCCTTGCCGATGGCGCTGACCAGCGCCCGCATGACGTTGAAGAGCAGCGCCGGCAGCACGCCGAACTGGCCGATCATGATGTAGCCGTGGGCGAGTTTGGCCACCTCGGGCTTCTGCTGTGCGAAGAGAAGGACCTGCTCCGAATTGAAGAAGGCCGGCTGCATGATTACCCAGTACCCGATCACCACCCACAGACCCATGCGCAGCGACCGGCGCACCGAGACAACGTCGCCGCGGCCGTAGGCCTGCGCCACCATCGGAATGACGGCGATGGCAAAGCCCGAGCCGAAGATCAGGATCGTGAACAGGAACTGCGCCGCAAGCACCATCGCCGCCAGATGCTCGGCGCCGAGCCGGCCGACGATCATCACGTCGGTGGTGTTGATGCCGAGCTGGGCAAGCTGCGCGCCGATCAGCGGAATGCCGAGCGCCAGCGTTGCACGGAAATGTGCGCCCCAACGATTATCGGTTGTCGGCGCAAGCCTGCGCGCGTCGATCGGCGTGTCCATGACACCAGTCCTGTGATTGAAATATGCGTCGCCGCGGCTTGCGGCGAAATAACATCCGGACTTAGAGCAAAGCCCCGCAAAGAACTACCCCAGATGAGGCAGATGATGAAAAATTCATCATCGCATCAGCGTTTCTGATCGATCAACCCGCCGCTTCCAGTGCCTCGGCCGGTTCACGGACCCGAACCCGCATGAGGAACACGCCGGCGGCCACCAGGATGAACAGGGCAGCGGTCAGATAGGGTGCCCCGGCGAAGGTGACCGGCGCCTCGGGCCGCGTGAAATAACCGAACATCTGCGTGAAGATCAGCGGCCCAAGGATGGTGGTGATGCTGCTGAGGCTGGTCAGCGCGCCTTGCAACTCGCCTTGCGCCGAGGGCGGCACCTTGCCGGCGGCGATGCTGCGCAGCGGCGGATCGGCGACGTTTTCCATGACGGTCGCAACGATGATGACATAGACGACCCAGCCCTCCCAGGCGAAGGCATAGCCGGTGAGCCCGACGGCCGAGAAGCAGAGGCCGAGAAGAGCGGTCTTCCACTCGCCGAGTACCGGCACGATCCGCGGCAGAACCAGCCCCATGACGATCACCGCGCCGATGCCATAAATGCCGAGCGACAGGCCGATCTGTCCCTCGCTCCAGCCGTAACGATAGGTCGAGACGAACGACCAGACCGAGGGATAGACGGCATGCGCCAGGAAAAACAGGAACATGACGAGGCTGACCCAGCCGATGCCGGGATAATGGCGCATCTGGCGCAACGCGCCGAGCGGATTGGCGCGTTTCCATTCGAACCGGCGGCGGTTCTTCGCCGCCAGCGTTTCCGGCAGCAGGAAGCAGGCGGCGATGAAATTGATGAGCGATAGCGCGGCCGCGCCGAGGAACGGCACACGCGGACCGAATTCGCCGAGGAAGCCGCCGACGACGGGGCCGATGGTGAAGCCGACGCCGAAGGCAATGCCGATCAACCCGAAATTCTTCGCCCGGTTCTCCTCGGTGCTGATATCGGCGATATAGGCCGAGCAGGTGGCGAAGCTGCCGCCGCTGATGCCGGCAAGCACGCGGCCGACGAACAGCATCCAGAAGCTGGTAGCGATGCCGCAGATGAAATTGTCGATCGCAAAGGTCAGCACCGAAAGCAAAAGGATCGGACGACGGCCGAAACGGTCAGACAGGTTTCCGAGCAGCGGCGCGAACAGGAATTGCATACCGGCATAGACGAGCATCAGCCAGCCGCCGTCGATCGCCGCATCGCTGACGCTGCCGCCGGTCAACTGCTCCAGATAGGCGGGCAGCACCGGCATGATGATGGCGATGCCGATAATGTCGAGGAAGAGGATGATGAAGACCAGGAAAAGGCCGCGGCGAACGAATTTGGGGTCCAGCATGAGGCATCTCTACAGCGGTTGGTTCTGAAAAGACGATCTCATCGCCGAGAAAGTGACATAGCTCAGAAAAGAAACCGAAACAATCCGTGAACATTTCAAAGTTTTTGATAATGCTAGGCGGGAAGTTCATGAGATGCCTCAACCGGAGGGCGCGCGCTGCCGTTCCAGCTTCAGGAGATCGAGAGCCGCCCAGCCGATCGCCGGGCGACACGTTCCCTTGCAATCGCTGCGACGGCTTCCAGATCACCAGAGAACACCGGTCCAAAGACTGGTCATTGTGCACTTCGCCGTACAGCCCGTCCTGTGCCGCCCGATTATCGCCCGCATGCGAAAGCGGTAGAACGGCATCGAGGACGCCCCCGGCGCGGATACCCGATTGCGCCGCGTGGCGCAAACTGATGGAGAAGACAAATGCAGACTTATCGTTTGGGAAAGACCGGACCCGATGTCTCGGCCATCGGTCTCGGCTGCATGGGCATGTCGGGCATGTACGGCCCCTCGGATCGCGCAGAAAGCATCGCGACGATCCATGCCGCGCTCGATGCCGGCATCAACCTGCTCGACACCGGCGATTTCTACGGCATGGGCCACAATGAAATGCTGATCGGCGAGGCATTGAAAGGCCGCAGGCGCGAGAGCGCCGTCATCAGCGTCAAGTTCGGCGGCCTGCGCGATCCCGTCGGCGGCTGGAACGGCATCGATGCCCGCCCGGTCGCGGTGAAGAACTTCCTCAGCTACACGCTGCAGCGCCTCGGTGTCGACTATATCGACATCTACCGCCCGGCCCGCCTCGATCCGAAGGTGCCGATCGAGGACACGGTCGGCGCCATCGCCGACATGGTCAAGGCAGGTTATGTCAGGCATATCGGCCTGTCGGAGGTCGGTGCCGATACGATCCGCCGCGCCGCCACTGTTGCCCCGATCGTCGACCTGCAGATCGAATATTCGCTGATCTCGCGCGGCATCGAGGAGAAGATCCTGCCGACGACACGCGAACTCGGCATCTCGATCACCGCCTACGGCGTGCTCTCGCGCGGCCTGATCAGCGGCCACTGGCAGAAGGGCCAGGGTGCGACGGCCGGCGATTTCCGTGCCTACAGCCCGCGCTTCCAGGAAGGCAATATCGAACAAAACCTCGCTCTGGTGGAGAAGCTGCGCGAGATCGCCGAGGCAAAGAGCGTCTCGGTCGCCCAGATCGCCATCGCCTGGGTCGCCGCCAAGGGCAAGGATATCGTCCCGATCATCGGCGCCCGCCGCCGCGACCGGCTGAGCGAGGCGCTCGGCTCACGCGCGGTCGACCTGTCACCAGACGATTTCGCCGCCATCGAACGCGCCGTGCCGAAGGATGCGGCTGCAGGTGGGCGTTATCCCGAACATATGCTGCAGCATATGGACAGCGAGAAGTAAGCAAAAGGATTGAAAGGGCTGCGTGGGCGCGTGCTACGCGCCTCTACCTCTCACCCTCTCAGATCGGCCCGGAAAACGTATCGCAGGCCGACAGCTGGCCGCTGTCGAAACCGCGCTTGAACCATTTGACGCGCTGCGCCGAGGTACCGTGGTTGAAGCTTTCCGGGACGACGTAGCCCTGCGACCGTTTCTGCAGCGTGTCGTCGCCGATCTGCTGGGCAGCGTTCAGCGCTTCCTCCAGGTCGCCGGACTCCAAGAGGCCCTTCTGCTGGGTATATTTGCCCCAGATGCCGGCAAAGCAATCGGCCTGCAACTCGACGCGCACCGACATCTTGTTGGCTTCCTCCTCGCTCATGCGCTGGCGGGCCTGATTGAATTTCGGCAGGATGCCGAGCAGGTTCTGCACATGATGGCCCACCTCGTGGGCAACGACATAGGCCTCGGCAAAATCGCCCGACGCGCCGAACCGGTCGGAAAGCTCCTGGAAGAATTCGGTGTCGAGATAGACCTTGTGATCGCCAGGGCAGTAGAACGGCCCGGTAGCCGATGATGCGGAGCCGCAGGCCGATGCGGTCGAACCCGAGAACAGCACGAGGCGCGGCTCCTCGTAATTCTGGCCCTGCGCCTGGAAGATGCCCTGCCAGGTATCCTCGGTCTCGGCAAGAACGGTGCGCATGAAAGCGGTCATCTCGTCATTGGCAGGCGTGCGCGTTCCGCCCGACTGGCTCTGCTCGTAGCCGGGGCCGGTCGTCACGCCGCCGGTGTCGAGCACCTGCAACAGGTCGATGCCCATCATCTTGAAGATGAAATAGATGACGACGAGGAAGATGATCGTGCCGATACTGAGGCCGCCGCCGGCGCGGCGAACGCCACCGCCGGACGGAAAATTGAAGCCGCCCCCGCGGCCGAAACCTCCGCCGCCCGGATCACCGCGGCGATCCTCGACATTGTCGGACTGACGCCGGCCTCTCCATTCCATCTTCGCTCTCCCCGGCAATGCCCCGTGCTTGCACTCAAGGAATCTATATATCCGTCAGCGGCCGGAATTCCAGCGGCTTCATCGAGCCATCAGGCGCCCGCGCCGGCGACGCAGCGCGATTGCAGCCAGCATCGAGCCGATCACCGCCGCGGCAAGGGCCGCCGACCATTGCCCGCCGGTGAAGACGACCGCATGCATGATCCGGCCGGGCAGGAAGGTAAACAGGCCGGCAAGAACGATGCCGCCGAAATAAAGACCGGCGACGATGCGCCTGTGCAGACGGATATCGCCGCGACGAGCCGCCGCGATCGCATTCCAGCTGCCGAACAATGTTGCGATGGACAGAAGATGGACCGGGCTGAACCCGTAGATAAGATCGAGCTCATGAATGAAGAAGCTCGATATCGCCGTCACGACCATCAGCGCCATCCAGATCCTGCCGAACAGCCGATGGCGCGGCGTGCCCTTGGGGCGCAGCAGGATATAGGCGCCGAGAGCGGCTGCCGGCGTAACGGCGGCGACATGGATCTGGACGGCAAGCGGGGCGTCGAGGAGCGGTTCGAGGGTCATGGGCGGCGTCCGGTTGAATTCGATCCGTCTTTCCGCCAAGACTGCATCTGCCTCAATCCGAACCGCGCGAACGGCAGGAAAACTTCGTGATTCACCCCTTCTTGCAATCCACGCTTCGCGAATTGCAGGTCTTTCTCCATTCCCGGCGCTTCTGGGGAACCTTTGCCGCGATCGTCCTGCTCTTTGCCGTCACCGGCCCCTACGGCACGATGGAAAGCATGGCCTTCGGCGAACGCCTCGCCTACTGGCTGACCCTGCATGCCCTTGCCTGGGCGATCGCCATTCTCTGCGCGGTCATCGCCGAAAGACTGTTGCGGGAGGTGGTCGCTTCGATGTTTGCCCGCATGATGGCGGGTTCGCTCATAGCCGCCCTGCCGATCGGTTTTGCCATCGGCCTCGTCGACTACGCCTTCACCGGTGAAGCGACGACGCTGGAAAGCGGCCTCTACCGCGCGCTCTTCGCCATCCCTCTCTGCGCTCTTTTCTGCCTTCTGACTTACATGGCGATGAGCCAGAAAATCGCCGAAGCGGCAGTTCCTGAGGAAACCAGCCCCCGCCTCTCGATCCTCGATCGGCTGAAGCCTGAGAATCGTGGCCCTCTGCTGCGCCTTTCCGTCCAGGATCACTATACCGAGGTGGTGACCAGCCGCGGGCGCGAACTGCTGCTCCTGCGTTTCGCCGACGCGCTGAAGGAAACCGCCGCGACGCCTGGTCTTCGTGTCCATCGCTCGCATTGGGTGGCCGACGCCCATGTCGAAAGCCTGAAACGCGACAATGGCAGGCTGCTGATCCTCAGCCGTGACGGCACGCAAATCCCGGTCAGCCGCAGTTATGCCGAGGACGTGCGCCGCCGCTTCACCTAAAGAAGACGCACGGCGCCGCAGGCCCTTGGCGGGACTCCCGCTTTCGCTCGTCCCGAAGCAAGGCTAGGGATTCCGGCTGCTCGTCGGGCCGGACGCTAAATAGCCGTTCGCGCCGTGTTGGATTCCTGTCGATTCCGCGATTTATGGGGTTCCGTTTGCAAATACATTTGCCTATAAGCCGCTTCTAGCCTGAAAAGACCCTCAATGCGCGACCCGACCCGGTGATCTCCCACCCTGGCCGGCTTTTTGCGCAGCTAGAAATGGATATCGCCCATGCCGAAGCGCCAAGACATCAAATCGATCCTCATCATCGGCGCGGGACCGATCGTCATTGGCCAGGCTTGCGAGTTCGACTATTCCGGCACCCAGGCCTGCAAGGCGCTGAAGGAGGAAGGCTACCGCGTCATCCTCGTCAACTCCAACCCGGCGACGATCATGACCGATCCGGGCCTTGCCGACGCCACCTATGTCGAACCGATCACCCCCGAGGTCGTCGCCAAGATCATTGCCAAGGAGCGCCCCGATGCGCTGCTGCCGACCATGGGCGGCCAGACGGCGCTGAACACCGCGCTTTCGCTGAAGCGCATGGGCGTGCTCGATCGCTACAATGTCGAGATGATCGGCGCCAAGCCCGCCGCCATCGACATGGCCGAAGACCGCGCGCTGTTTCGCGAGGCGATGGCCCGTATCGGGCTGGAAACGCCGCGCTCGATGCTGGCCAACGCCACCGACATCAAGGACCTCGACCGCAAGACGCACGAGGCCGAGCGCAACAAGCTGCGCGAAAGCCTGTCCGGATCCGAGCTCGACAAGGCGCTGGACGAACTGGAAAACCAGTGGAACCTCGGCGAGAGCGACCGCAAGCAGCGTTACATGAGCCATGCCATGGCGATCGCCGCCCAGGCCATCGATCATGTCGGCCTGCCCGCCATCATCCGCCCCTCCTTCACGCTCGGCGGCACCGGCGGCGGCATCGCCTACAATCGCTCGGAATTCTTCGAGATCGTCGGCGGCGGCCTCGACGCCTCGCCGACCACCGAAGTGCTGGTCGAGGAATCGGTGCTTGGCTGGAAGGAATATGAAATGGAGGTCGTCCGCGACAAGGCGGACAACTGCATCATCATCTGCTCGATCGAAAACATCGATCCGATGGGCGTCCATACCGGCGATTCGATCACCGTCGCGCCGGCGCTGACGCTGACCGACAAGGAATACCAGATCATGCGCAACGCCTCGATTGCGGTGCTGCGCGAGATCGGCGTCGAAACCGGCGGCTCGAACGTCCAGTTCGCCGTCAATCCGAAGGACGGCCGTCTCGTCGTCATCGAAATGAACCCGCGCGTCTCGCGCTCGTCGGCGCTCGCCTCAAAGGCCACCGGCTTCCCGATCGCCAAGATCGCCGCCAAGCTCGCGATCGGTTATACGCTTGACGAACTGGAAAACGACATCACCGGCGGCGCAACGCCTGCCTCCTTCGAACCGTCGATCGACTACGTCGTCACCAAGATCCCACGTTTCGCCTTCGAGAAATTCCCCGGCGCTTCGCCGGTGCTGACCACCGCGATGAAGTCGGTCGGCGAAGTCATGGCGATCGGCCGCACCTTCGCCGAATCGCTGCAGAAGGCGCTGCGCGGTCTCGAAACCGGCCTGACCGGCCTCGACGAAATCGAAATTCCTGATTTCGAGGAAGGTGAATCCAGCCAGAACGCCATCCGCGCCGCCATCGGCACGCCGACGCCGGACCGTCTGCGCATGGTCGCCCAGGCGCTGCGCCAGGGCCTCAGCATCGAAGAGGTGCATGAAGGCTGCAAGATCGACCCGTGGTTCCTCGCTGAGCTCAAGAACATCGTCGACATGGAAGCCCGCATCCGCGAGCACGGCCTGCCGGAGGATGCCACCAACCTGCGCATGCTGAAGGCCATGGGCTTCTCCGACGCCCGCCTGGCGACGCTGACCGGCAAGCGCCCGAAGGAAGTCGCCGAACTGCGCAACGGCCTGAACGTCCGGCCGGTCTTCAAGCGCATCGATACCTGTGCCGCCGAATTCGCTTCGCCGACCGCCTATATGTATTCGACCTACGAGACGCCCTTCGCCGGCGCCGCCCGCTCCGAGGCCGAAGTCTCCGACCGCAAGAAGGTCGTCATTCTCGGCGGTGGCCCGAACCGTATCGGCCAGGGCATCGAGTTCGACTATTGCTGCTGCCATGCCGCCTTCGCGCTGAAGGATGCCGGTTATGAAGCGATCATGATCAACTGCAATCCCGAAACCGTCTCGACCGATTACGACACGTCGGACCGCCTCTATTTCGAGCCGCTGACCGCCGAGGACGTGATCGAGATCCTGCGCGCCGAGCAGGAAAAGGGCGAAGTCGTCGGCGTCATCGTCCAGTTCGGCGGCCAGACGCCGCTGAAGCTTGCCGAGGCGCTGGAAAAGAACGGCATTCCGATCCTCGGCACCGCGCCTGACATGATCGACCTTGCCGAAGACCGCGACCGCTTCCAGAAGCTCCTGATGAAGCTCGATCTCAACCAGCCGAACAACGGCATCGCCTATTCGGTCGAGCAGGCCCGCCTGGTCGCCGCCGAAATCGGCTTCCCGCTGGTCGTGCGCCCGTCCTACGTGCTCGGCGGCCGCGCCATGCAGATCCTGCATTCTGAGGGCCAGTTGCAGAGCTACTTGCTCGACACGGTTCCGGAACTGGTGCCTGAAGATATCAAGCAGCGCTATCCCAACGACAAGACCGGCCAGATCAACACCCTGCTCGGCAAGAACCCGCTGCTCTTCGACAGCTATCTCTCTCATGCGATCGAAGTCGACGTCGACTGCCTCTCCGATGGCACCGACGTCTATGTCGCCGGCATCATGGAGCATATTGAGGAAGCCGGCATCCATTCCGGCGACAGCGCCTGCTCGCTGCCGCCGCGCTCGCTGCCCGTCGAACTGATCGACGAGCTGGAGCGCCAGGCCAAGGCGATGGCCAAGGCGCTCAATGTCGGCGGCCTGATGAACGTCCAGTTCGCCATCAAGGACGGCATCGTCTACGTTCTCGAGGTCAATCCGCGCGCCTCGCGTACCGTGCCCTTCGTCGCCAAGACCATCGGCGCGCCAATCGCCAAGATCGCCGCCCGCGTCATGGCCGGCGAGAAACTCGACGCGACCTTCGCCGCCTACGGCGAAAAGCCCGATCCGCGCAAGCTGAAGCACATCGCCGTCAAGGAAGCCGTCTTCCCCTTCGCTCGTTTCCCCGGCGTCGACACCCTGCTCGGCCCGGAAATGCGCTCGACCGGCGAAGTCATCGGCCTCGACACCGATTTCGCCCTTGCCTTCGCCAAGTCGCAGCTCGGCGCCGGCGTAGAGCTGCCGCGTGACGGGACGGTCTTCGTCTCAGTGCGCGACGAGGACAAGCCGCGCGTGCTGCCGGCGATCCGCATCCTTGTCGAGCAGGGCTTCAAGGTGCTGGCGACCGGCGGCACCGCCCGCTTCCTCGGCGAAAACGGCATCACCGCCACCAAGATCAACAAGGTGCTGGAAGGCCGTCCGCACATCGAGGACGCAATCCGCAACCGGCAGGTCCAGCTTGTCATCAACACCACCGACGGCAACAAGGCGATCTCGGACTCCAAGTCGCTGCGCCGTGCAACGCTGATGCAGAAGGTGCCCTATTATACGACGATGGCAGGTGCCGAGGCCGCCGCCCAGGCGATCAAGGCGCTGAAGGCCGGCAATCTCGAAGTGCGGCCGCTGCAGAGCTACTTCGCCTGAGATAGGGCAGCATCACCGCTCGATGAGCGGTGATGCACACCTCGAAGCTCCGGAATCGATTTATCCAGCCGCTGCCATAAGCCGCTGGATTTTCAGCATATCTTCGCGAAACCGCGCCAGCTCCTCGGCTTTCAGCCGCTCGTCGGGAATGCGCAGCAGATAGGAAGGATGCACCGTCACGAAGAGCGTTCGCCTGTCGTCGATCGCAATGGCTTTCCCCCTGACATCCTGCAACCGCTGCTTCGCATCGGTCAGCGCCGCCAGCGCCGTCGCTCCCATGGCAACGATGAGCTTCGGTTTGACCAGCGCCATCTCCAGATCGAGCCACCAGCGGCAATGCTTCACCTCGCCCATATTGGGCTTCTGGTGGATACGACGCTTGCCGCGCGGCTCATATTTGAAATGCTTGACGGCATTGGTGACATAGAGCCGCGAGCGGTCGATGCCCGCTTCTGCGATCACCTGATCCAGCAGCCGGCCGGCCGGACCGACGAAGGGACGCCCTGATATATCCTCCTGGTCGCCTGGCTGCTCGCCGACGAACATCACCTCGGCATCGCGTGGCCCCTCCCCGAATACGGTTTGCGTCGCCGTCGCATGCAGCGGACAGCGGGTACAGACGGCAGCGTCCGCGCGCAGCGCTTCCAGCGTGCCCGCCGGCGCTTCGGGCACGACAGGAATATTGCGCGCGGCCTCCTGCAAGCGATCGTGAAAGGGCAGCGACTGCGTCGCCTCCCGTGCGGCCATGGCGCGCACCTTGCTCTCCGCCGAGGCGATCAGCCCGGGGATGAGATCGGCTTCCGGCAGGTTCTTCCAGTATTTTTTCGGCATCTCCGACTGCATCGCCTTCAGCTTCAATCGCGCTGGGTTGAAGATACTGACGTAATAGGTGCGCCACAGTTCATCGGTGGCATCGGTGAGATTGGGCTTTTCACACGGCGCGTCGTTTAGCATCAGCCGCTCGCCGTCCCAGGCGGCTGACCCTTTGGGCGTGGCGATCAGCCAGTCCATGTCGGTGAAGCGTCGTTGGAAGAAGGGCGCTGTGCGCCTGACGATATGGTGGTCCGGCTCGAACCAGGCGAGGAATTTCCGACGGTCTGCCGATACCGCACCCACTTCCTTGAAGCGGACGAAAGCCGTCATCTTGTGCGCGTCGCGTCGAACGTTTTTCGCCATCAGCCTGGCACGGACAACGTCCTCGTCGGAGGCCACTTCGAGCAGCTGCCGGTCCAGCTGCAGCCGCCAGAGCAGCCGGTAAAGCAGGGAAAACCGCACCGGATCGGAATGGCAGAGAACGGTCTCGGCAAGATCGATGAAGGCGGGCGGCACCGTCATCGGCTTGCGTGCCATGATCGGCGCCGGCGGCATGGCGTCGCGCTGAAAAGCGAGATCGGCCTCTTCATCTTTTTCGCGCCAATCGATCTCTTCAGGCGATATGCCGGCGGCAGCAAAGGCCCGCGCGGCATCACGCCATTCGGCAAGATCCCCGCGTCCTGCCAGCACGACCCGGCGCATCACAGCAACGACAATTGTTCAGGTTGCGGCTCGAACATGGCGCGAAGGTCGGGGCGGTCGATCAGACGGCGCGGCGACCAGCCTTCCGCTGAAATAAAGGACCGGACCTTCTTGATCGAAATGCCGAGCCGCTGGAGATCGTCGATCCGCAGGCGGCGAAAACGGCGAGCCGAAACGATCGCTTTGACGGTCTTGGTGCCGAGACCGGGCACGCGCAGCAACCGCTCGCGCTCGGCTTTGTTGATATCGACAGGAAATTCAGCCCTGTTGGCGAGCGCCCAGGCAAGTTTCGGGTCGAGGGTGAGATCGAGCATGCCTCCCGCCTGGTTCGCGGTGATCTCATCGACGCCGAAACCGTAGAATCGGTAGAGCCAGTCGGCCTGATAAAGCCGGTGTTCCCGCATCAGCGGCGGCTTGATCAGCGGCAGGTTTTTCGACGAATCCGGGATCGGGCTGAAGGCGGAATAATAGACGCGCTTCAGGCCATAGCTGCTGTAAAGTCGGCCGCTGGTGGCAAGGATCGTCGCGTCGTTGGCACCATCGGCGCCGACGATCATCTGCGTGCTCTGACCGGCCGGCACAAAACGCTGACGCTTCTTCGTCCGCAGCGTCGGCTCGCCGGCGGCCTCGATCTTCAGCCTCAGATCCCCCATCGATCGCCTTATATTGGCGGGCTTCTTTTCCGGCGCGAAACGGGTAATGCCGCTATCCGTTGGCAACTCGATATTGAGGGACAGCCTGTCGGCATGAAGCCCCGCCTCCTCGATCAGATGCGGTGATGCTTCAGGGATCGACTTCAGATGGATATAGCCGCGAAAATTATGCGTCACACGCAGTTCGCGGACGACGCGAACCATCTGTTCCATCGTGTAATCGGACGAACGAATGATGCCGGAAGAAAGAAACAGGCCCTCGATATAATTGCGGCGATAGAATTCCAGTGTCAGCCAGATGACCTCTTCAGGCGTAAAGCGCGCCCGTTCGACATTGCTCGACGAGCGATTGACGCAATAGGCGCAGTCGTAGATGCAGAAATTGGTCAGCAGTATTTTCAGCAGCGAAATGCACCGTCCATCCGGCGCATAGGCATGACAAATGCCGGATCCCTCGGTCGAACCGAGGCCGCCGCTTGCGTGAGAATCACGTTTCACCGTGCCGCTGGAAGCGCAGGAAGCGTCATATTTCGCAGCATCGGAAAGGATGGCCAAGCGTTCTGTTAGCGACTTCTTCATTAGTATGTTCACTATATGTTCTTATATGCAAAGTCAATGGGAGCGACGTCACCTTTGCCCATTTTTCAGGCGCGCCACCGGATGCCGCGGCGGGTTGCGTTTCGTTTATGCGAATTTTCTGGAAATCGGCCTTGGCGATCTGCTATAAGCACTTAACTAGGATTGTGGCACGGTTCCGAAGCTCCCCTTCGGGACCTGTTTTCTTTTGTGTCTGCGGCTGACTGCTCGAAAAGCACGGACGAGCGGATACAAGGAGTGAAGGACAGAAAAATGGTTGAAAAGGTACCGATGACACAGGGTGGTTTCGTCAAGCTGCAGGAAGAGCTGCGCTGGCGTCAGCAGGAGGAGCGCCCCCGAATCATCGAGGCGATCGCCGAAGCCCGTGCTCATGGCGACCTTTCCGAAAACGCCGAATATCACGCCGCCAAGGAAGCCCAGAGCCATAATGAAGGCCGCATCAGCGAACTGGAAGACCTGACGGCGCGTGCCGAGGTCATCGACCTCACGAAGATGTCGGGCGACAAGATCAAGTTCGGCGCCAAGGTAAAGCTCGTCGACGAGGACACCGAGGAAGAAAAGACCTATCAGATCGTTGGCGACCAGGAAGCCGACGTCAAGGCCGGCCGCATCTCCATCTCTTCGCCGATCGCCCGTGCGCTGATCGGCAAGGAAGTCGGCGACTCCATCGAGGTCAATGCGCCGGGCGGCTCCAAGGCCTACGAAATCCTCCAGGTTTCCTGGGGCTGATCGCCCGCCAGCCGCGAGACCTATCCCTTGCCCGATATGCGTGACGTCGAGATCATCGCGCCCAATTTCAAGCGCCGGCTCTCCGGCGTCACGTCGACCATTGTTCAGCTCATTCCCTGCCAGATCCGGCACGGCATAAAGATCGCAACCCTTGGCCCCGGCCTGCCGGAAGGCCTGCCGAAACTGGCGTGGCGCCAGCTCCTTGGCCTCTGGCGCCCGCCGTCACGCCGGCGCCAGCGTGTCTGGCACGCGCGCCGCAACAACGAGATGGCCGTCGGCATCCTGCTTCGCCATCTCATGCGCATGCCGCTGAAGCTGCTCTTCACCTCGGCCGCCCAACGCCGCCACACCGCCTATACGAAATGGCTGATCCGCCGCATGGACGCCGTCATCGCGACCAGCGACCGTTCCGGCTCGTTCCTCGAGGTGCCGCACACGGTCATCCAGCACGGCGTCGACCTTGCCCTCTTTCATCCGCCGGAAACGGCAGAGGACGGCATCGCCGCCACCGGCCTGCCCGGCCGTCATCTTATCGGCTGTTTCGGCCGCGTGCGCCACCAGAAGGGTACCGATCTTTTCGTCAAATCGATGATCGAACTGCTGCCGCAGAATCCGGAATGGACAGCGATCGTCTCCGGCCGCGTGACGGCGGAGCATGCGGCATTCGGTGACAAGCTCAAGGCCGATGTCGCCGCCGCCGGGCTTAGCGACCGTATCCTCTTTCTCGGCGAAGTGCCCGATATCAAGATCTGGTATCGCCGCCTGACGCTTTACGTCGCGCCCTCCCGCAACGAGGGCTTCGGCCTGACGCCGCTTGAAGCCATGGCTTCGCGCACCGCGGTGGTGGCATCGGATGCGGGCGCTTATGCCGAGCTCATCGTCACGGGCGAGACGGGTTCGGTCGTTGCCGCCGGCGATGGCGAGGCGCTGACGCGGGCAATCGCGCCCTATATCGCAGATCCCGCCCTGGCGATCGCGCATGGCGAAAATGCGCTGCGGCATGTCAGGGCGAATTTCGCGCTGGAGAAGGAAGCAGGCGCGATCGCCGCCGTTTACAACAGCCTGCTCGGCGACAACCGCGGCTGAAGCAGAAAAGAGAAACGGCCCGCTGAAAAACGGGCCGCTGCAGGATTTTCAAGACTTGAGAACAGGCTGGCCGATTACTCGGCCGGCTGGAGCCCGGCAGCCGGAGCGTCCTCGCTTGTCTGGCCGTCCAGCGCCGCGGCCAGCTGAGCCGTATCCAGCTCATTTTCCCAGCGTGCCACGACGATCGTCGCAACCGCATTGCCGACAAGGTTGGTCAGCGCCCGGCATTCCGACATGAAACGATCGATGCCGAGGATGAGCGCCATGCCGGCGACCGGTACGGAGGGGACGACGGAGAGCGTCGCTGCCAGGGTGATGAAGCCGGCGCCGGTGATGCCTGCGGCACCCTTGGAGCTCAGCATCGCCACCAGGAGCAGCAGGATCTGGTCACCCCAGGAGAGATGGATGCCGGTTGCCTGGGCAATGAAGAGGGCAGCCAGGGTCATGTAGATGTTGGTGCCGTCGAGATTGAAGGAATAGCCTGTGGGGATGACGAGGCCGACGACCGAGCGCTTGCAGCCGGCCTTTTCCATCTTGTTCATCAGGCCCGGAAGCGCCGCCTCCGAAGACGAGGTGCCGAGAACCAGCAGCAGCTCTTCCTTGATGTAGCGCAACAGCGCCACGATCGAGAAGCCGTTGTAGCGGGCGACGGCACCGAGAACGATGAAGACGAAGAGCAGAGAGGTGACGTAGAAGGTGCCGATTAGCATGGCGAGGTTGGCGATCGATCCGACGCCGTACTTGCCGATGGTGAATGCCATGGCGCCGAAGGCGCCGATCGGGGCAGCCTTCATGAGGATGGCGACGAGCTTGAAGACGGGAGCCGTCAGGGAATTCAGGAAATTGACGACCTGCTCGCCCTTTTCGCCGACCATGGCGAGCGCGATGCCGAAGAGCACCGAGAAGAACAGGACCTGCAGAATATCGCCATCGGCAAAGGCGCCGACAATCGTCGTCGGGATGATATTGGTGAGGAAGCCGACGATGCTCTGCTCATGCGCCTTGGCGGCAAAGGTGGCGACGGCGGCCGGATCCAGCGAGGCCGGATCGATGTTCATGCCGGCGCCAGGCTGGACGACGTTGGCGACGATCAGGCCGATGATGAGCGCCAATGTCGAGAAGGTCAGGAAGTACAGCATCGCCTTGCCGGCGACACGGCCAACCTTCTGCAGATCGCTCATGCCGGCAATGCCGGTCGCGACGGTCAGGAAGATGACCGGGGCGATGATCATCTTGACGAGCTTGATGAAGGCATCGCCGAGCGGCTTCAGCTGGGTGCCGAGTTCGGGGTAGAAATGGCCGAGAAGGATACCCGCAGCAATGGCCACGAGAACCTGAACGTAAAGATGGCTATAAAAGGGCTTCTTGCCCTTGCTGCCTGCGACTGCATCGAGTGGTGCTGCGATCATGATGTCCTCCTAATGGCTCGTCCGGAACGAACTCCGGCCTCCCGAGCCGTTCGCTTCAAGTCCAACAGCTCAGCCGTTGTTGCCATCTCCATCGCAATCGCCGTGCCAGTTTCACGCCGACCAACCAACAGATTGAATTTATTAATGAAAAATTTACGGGGCTGCTGACAGCTAATTAAGCAATGCGGAAATCCGCACAAATCCATTTGCGTTTCGTGCAGAAAAATGCACAAATCCGCCATGTCCGTGTCGCAGAAATTGTGGCCTTCCCTGCCCCTGCAGCACCGCATCCGCCGGATGTGGTGGACCTATGCCGTGCTCGCCCTCCTCGCCGTCGTCGCAAGCCTCTGGGCTGGCGGCGAGATCGGCCGGCACCGGGCGGAGGCCGCCCTTGAGGAACAGGCCCGCATGGATGCGAGACTGAATGCGGCTTTGCTGCGCACGGTTCTCGAAAAATACCGGGCGCTTCCCTTCGTTCTGTCGCAGGACGCAGCACTCGCCGCGGCGCTTGCCGGAAAGGATGCCGGCGCGTTCGAGCGGCTCAGTCAGAAGCTGGAAAATTTGGCGGCGGGCACCAAGGCCGCCGTCATCTATGTCATCGACAAGGACGGCATGGCGGTTTCGGCCAGCAACTGGCACGAACCGACGAGCTTCGTCGGCAATGACTACCGCTTCCGCGAGTATTTCCAAGGGGCAGTCGAACGAGGACAGGCCGAGCACTTCGCACTTGGCACGGTCAGCAAGAAACCGGGCCTCTATATCTCCCAACGGATTTCGGGCAGCAATGGCCTGCTGGGTGTCGTCGTGGTCAAGGTCGAATTCGACGACGTCGAGGCGGATTGGAATGCCTCGGGCACTCCGTCCTATGTCGTTGACGAACGCGGCATCGTCCTCATCACCAGTCTTCCATCATGGCGGTTCATGACGATCGGCCGGATCGCCGAAGACCGGTTGACTGCGATCCGCGAAAGCCTTCAATTCGGCGCTGCGCCGCTTCAACCCCTGCCGCTCGATCTTATCAGGAAGCTCGGGGACGGCCTTGACGTCGTTGAGATCGTCATGCCCGGCGATGCCGGAAAAACCAGGTTTCTCGATGTCGGGATGCCGGTTCCGGCCACCGGATGGCAGTTGCAGCATCTCGTGACGCTCGGGCCGTCCGTCGATGCGGGAATTCGCGAAGCCCGCATGCTGGCCTTGCTCATACTCTTGCCGCTGCTGGCGGCAGCAGCCTTCCTCTTGCGCCGCCGCCATGCGATCACCCTGCGGATATCCAGAGAACAGCAGGCGCGGGAGGAACTGGAACGGCGGGTAGTCGAGCGGACGCTGGATCTCAGCCAGGCGCGGGACCGGCTGCAGGCCGAAATCATCGGCCATAAGAGCACAGAGCAGAAGCTGCAGGCGGTGCAGCAGGATCTGGTGCAGGCCAACCGGCTGGCCATCCTGGGCCAGGTGGCGGCCGGCGTCGCTCATGAGATCAATCAGCCGGTGGCGACCATCCGTGCCTATGCAGACAATGCCCGCACCTTCCTCGATCGCGGCCAGGCGGCGCCAGCCGGCGAAAATCTCGAAAGCATTGCGGCGCTGACGGAGCGCATAGGTGCGATCACCGAAGAGCTGAAGACCTTTGCCCGCAAAGGCCGAGGCAGCGCCGAACCGACAGGATTGAAGGACGTCATCGAGGGTGCTGTGATGCTGTTGCGCAGCCGGTTTGCCGGGCGAATGGATTTGCTCGACATCGACTTGCCGCCGCCTGAGCTGCAGGTGATGGGAAACCGGATCCGTCTCGAACAGGTGCTGATCAACTTGCTTCAGAATGCCCTGGAGGCGGTGGCGCCGAAGGCCGGAGAGGGCCGCGTCGAGGTCAGAACGTCAGCCGATGCGGAGATGGTAACGGTGACGGTCGTCGACAACGGCCCGGGCATTCCGCCTGAAATCCGCAAAGGCCTGTTCACCCCGTTCAATACCTCGAAAGAGAGCGGTCTCGGTCTCGGGCTGGTCATCTCCAAGGATATCGTCGGCGATTACGGCGGCCGGATGGAGGTTGAAAGCGACAGCGAGGGAACCCAGTTCATCGTTCATCTGAGGAAGGCTTGAGCTCATGGACACACTGAGCCCCGTTGCGCTGATCGACGACGACAAGGACCTGCGCCGCGCCACCGCCCAGACGCTCGAACTCGCCGGTTTCACCGTGTCCGCCTATGACGGGGCGAAAGCCGCGTTGGCGGACCTGCCGGCCGACTTCGCCGGCCCCGTCGTCACCGATATCCGCATGCCGGAGATCGATGGACTGCAACTCTTCGCCACGCTGCAGGGCATGGATGCCGACCTGCCGGTGATCCTGATGACCGGCCACGGCGATATTCCGATGGCCGTTCAGGCGATCCAGGACGGCGCCTATGATTTCATCGCCAAACCCTTCGCGGCCGATCGGCTCGTCCAAAGCGTGCGTCGCGCCAGCGAGAAGCGGCGGCTTGTTCTGGAGAACCGCATGCTGCGCAAAGCAGCCGAGGATGCGCAGGAGAACTTGCCGCTGATCGGCCAGACCCCTGTCATGGAAAACTTGAGAAACATTCTTCGCCATATCGCCGATACCGATGTGGACGTGCTGGTCGCCGGCGAAACGGGCAGCGGCAAGGAAGTGGTTGCCCAGATCCTGCATCAGTGGAGCCACCGCCGGAAGGGCAATTTCGTGGCGCTCAACTGTGGCGCTCTGCCCGAAACCGTCATCGAAAGCGAACTGTTCGGCCACGAAGCCGGCGCCTTTACCGGCGCTCAGAAGCGCCGCACGGGCCGCATCGAACATGCAAGCGGCGGCACGCTTTTCCTCGACGAGATCGAGAGCATGCCGGCCGCCACGCAGGTCAAGATGCTGCGAGTGCTGGAGATGCGCGAGATCACGCCGCTCGGCACCAACGAGGTGCGCCCGGTCGATCTTCGCGTTGTCGCGGCTGCCAAGATCGACCTCGGGGATCCCTCGGTGCGCGGCGATTTTCGCGAGGATCTCTATTACAGGCTGAATGTGGTGACGATCTCTATCCCGCCGCTGCGAGAACGCCACGACGATATTCCGCTGCTGTTCTCCCATTTCGCCGCCCGCGCCGCGGAGCGCTTTCGCCGCGAGGTCCCGCCGCTTTCGCCCGGTGTGCGGCAGCATCTCGCCTCGCATACATGGCCCGGCAATGTTCGCGAACTCTCGCATTATGCCGAACGCGTGGTGCTTGGCGTGGAAGGCGGTGGAGCGGCCGTGGTCCCTGCGCAGCCGGCGGGCGCCACGCTTCCCGAACGACTGGAACGCTACGAGGCGGAGATCATCCGCGACACGCTGTCGGCCAATGACGGCGACGTGCGCCGCACCATCGAAGCGCTCGGTATTCCGAGAAAGACGTTCTACGACAAACTCCAGCGCCACGGCATCAACCGGGGCGGCTATATCTCGCGCAAGTAATGGACAGGAGCAATTGGGAGTCTAGACTTCCACCAGTCCCAGCTTCTTCACCTGCCGGATCGTCAGCATGGTGCGCACGGTATCGACATGTTCGTTCGCCGTCAGCACCTCGATGACGAAATCCTGGAAGCGGGTGAGGTTCTCCGCCACGCAATGCAGCAGGAAATCGCTGTCGCCGGAGACCATCCACGCCTGGCGCACCAGCGGCCATTCGGTGGTGGCGGCGGCAAAGGCCTTGAGATTGCCTTCCGACTGGTGCTTGAGGCCAACCATGCAGAAAGCGACGAGGTCGAAGCCGAGCTTGGGGCTGTTCAGCATCGCGTGATAGCCCTCGATGATGCCGGCTTCCTCGAGCTTGCGCACCCGGCGCAGGCAGGGCGGCGCCGAGATACCGACGCGATCGGCGAGCTCCACATTGGTCATGCGGCCGTCGGCCTGCAGCTCCCGGAGTATCTTTATGTCGATGACGTCGAGTTCGGCGCGACCCACATCATTGCCTTTCTTTAATTCTCCGCGGGGAGCTTCTATATAAAGCGGCGGAATACGCAAGAATGTTTCACGCCGATGACGGATTCTTGCACATCCTGGCGATTTGCCTTGTTGGTAACGCAAGGCTGCCCTTGAATAAAAGCATTGGACGTTCATAAATGGCCCATGGACCGCGAAACGGCCGCAATCACCACTTAGCCGCCGCCCTCCTGCCAGTCGAAAGGAAATGACATGCCCGCCCGCCATACCAAGGTGCTCATCATCGGTTCCGGACCCGCAGGCTATACTGCCGCGGTCTATGCCGCGCGCGCCATGCTGAAACCGGTTTTGATCGCCGGTCTCGAACAGGGCGGCCAGCTGATGATCACCACCGATGTGGAGAATTATCCGGGCTTTGCCGATCCGATCCAGGGTCCCTGGCTGATGGAACAGATGCTGCAGCAGGCAAAACATGTCGGCGCCGAGATCGTCAACGATCTCGTGACCGAAGTCGACATGAACCAGCGTCCCTTCGTCGCCCGCACCGACAGCGGCCAGGTCTGGACCGCGGATACGCTGATCATCGCCACCGGCGCCAAGGCCAAATGGCTCGGCATCGAGAGCGAACAGCATTTCCAGGGATTCGGCGTTTCGGCTTGCGCCACCTGCGACGGCTTCTTCTATCGCAACAAGGATGTAATCGTTGTCGGCGGCGGCAACAGCGCCGTCGAAGAGGCGCTCTATCTCTCCAACATCGCCAAGTCGGTCACCGTAGTGCACCGCCGCGATTTCTTCCGGGCCGAGAAGATCCTGCAGGAGCGTCTGTTCTCCAAGGACAATGTCAAGGTGCTGTGGAACACCGAAGTGGCAGAGATCACCGGCACGCCGGCCAAGCCGCCGATGCCGCAATCCGTATCCGGCGCCCGCCTGCGCGACACGCGTACCGGGGCGATCACCGAGGTTACGATCGACGGCGTCTTCGTCGCCATCGGCCACGCGCCGGCAACCGAGCTCTTCAAGGACAAACTGAAGCTGAAGGACAATGGCTATCTCTGGACCGCACCGGATTCGACCGCGACCAGCCTGGAGGGGGTCTATGCCGCGGGCGACGTGACCGACGACACGTTCCGCCAGGCGATCACCGCCGCCGGCCTGGGCTGCATGGCAGCACTGGAAGCCGAGCGATATCTGACGGGCCACATGCCCGTCGCCGTGGCCGCGGAGTAAGATCGGCATGAGGGGTGGGGGAATGCCATTGGATTGGGACAAGCTGCGTATTTTCCACGCAGCTGCCGAGGCGGGTTCGTTCACGCATGCGGCGGATAAACTGCATCTGTCCCAATCCGCCATCAGCCGCCAGGTAAGCGCGCTGGAGCAGGATGTCGGCACCAAGCTGTTTCACCGCCATGCGCGCGGCCTGATTCTGACGGAGCAGGGCGAACTGCTTTATCGCACCGCCCACGACGTGCTGCTGAAGCTCGAAACCGTGAAGATGCAGCTCACCGAGACGACCGAGACGCCGTCCGGCAAGCTGCGCGTCACGACGACGGTCGGTCTCGGCCAGGGCTGGCTAACCGACAAGATCCAGGAATTCCTGCAGCTCTATCCCGATGTGCAAATCCAGCTGATCCTCGACAACGAGGAAGTGGATGTGAACATGCGCCATGCCGACTGCGCGATTCGGCTGCGCCAGCCGCAGCAATCCGACCTCATCCAGCGCAAGCTCTTCACCGTGCACATGCACGTCTATGCGGCCCCGTCCTATATCAACCGCCATGGCGAGCCGCAGAAGATCGAGGATCTCGACAATCACCGCATCATCACCTTCGGCGAGCCGGCGCCGAGCTACCTGCTCGACGTCAACTGGCTGGAGGTCGCTGGCCGCTCGTCCGACAACAAGCGCATCCCACATCTGCAGATCAACAGCCAGACCTCGATCAAGCGAGCCGCCCTGCTCGGCATCGGCGTCGCCTGCCTGCCGGATTACATCGTCGGTCGCGACCCCGGCCTGATTCAGCTGGCGATCAATGCCGACGTCCCTTCCTTCGATACGTATTTCTGCTATCCCGATGAAATCAAGAACGCCGCCAAGCTGAAGGCCTTCCGCGATTTCATCGTCAGCAAGGCTAGAAACTGGAACTTTTAAGCCCGATTTTGTCGACGTTTTGCATACTATGCAGAAGGCGCATGACTGGCATGCACAAATGAGGGTTGCCGTTTGCCCATTAAACCACCATATCGCACATAGCTGATGCACATGGTGGCTTTTCCTCCCAGTTCCACCGCATTAGCTGTTCCCCTCTGGAGGTTTTTGACCTTCACACTTATAAGGGCCCTGGTTTTCCAGTGGCCCTCTTTTTTTGCCTTGCTTGCCCAGGGAAATGCCGCACCGCAAAAAAATTGTGCGGCGCATAGCAGACATGCACAAAAAAGCATTGAAACCTGCTCAAGGAAGCACCATATCCATCTCAGCTGATGCATCTTGTGGTTTCTCTCCCAGTACCACCGCATTAGCTGTTCCCCTCTGGAGGTTTTTGACCTTCACAATTACAAGGGCCCTGGTTTTCCGGTGGCCCTCTTTTTTTGCCCAAAAATTGCGCACCCACTAAAAGCCGCCACCTCACGCCTCCGTGATTTGCATATCGAGTTCCGACGATCAATATATCGATCAAACACGATTTATAGTTCGGCGAACGACGATGGACAAAGACGAGATTATCAAGGCACTCGCCCATCCCACCCGGATGGACATTCTGAATTGGCTGAAAAACCCCGAGCAACATTTCCCCTCGCAGGAGCACCCTTTCGAAATGGGTGTCTGCGCCAGTCAGTTCGAGCGCTGCGGCCTGTCGCAGTCGACGGTCTCGGCTCATCTCGGGACGCTGCATCGCGCCGGCCTCGTCACCACCAAACGCGTCGGCCAGTGGATCTTCTACAAGCGAAACGAAGAAACGATCGCCGCTTTTCTCAAGCAACTGACGCAGGACCTTTAGAATGCCCCTCGCCCTCCTCGTTCTCGCCTTGAGCTCGTTTGCGATAGGCACCACCGAATTCGTCATCATGGGTTTGCTGCCTGAGGTCGCCGCCGATCTGTCTGTGACGATCCCACAGGCCGGATGGCTGGTAACCGGTTATGCGCTGGCGGTCGCGATCGGCGCACCCGTGATGGCCGTTTCGACTGCGAAGCTGAAGCGCCGCACCGCCCTGATTGCGCTGATGGCCTTCTTCATCGCCGGCAACCTGCTGTGCGCTCTGGCGAGCGGCTACTGGGTGCTGATGATCGCCCGCATCGTGACCGCGCTTTGCCACGGCGCCTTCTTCGGCATCGGCTCGGTCGTCGCCGCCGGACTGGTCGCCGAAGACCGCAAGGCTCGCGCCGTCGCGCTGATGTTCACCGGCCTGACGCTTGCCAATGTTCTCGGCGTGCCGCTCGGCACCGCGATCGGCCAGGCCTATGGCTGGCGCGCCACCTTCGGTGTCGTCACCGTCATCGGCATCGTCACTATATCAGGCCTGATCGCCATTCTGCCGAGGGACAAGCACCAGGAAAACGGCAGCATCCTGCGCGAGATCGCGGCGCTCCGGAATGGCGGCCTGTGGCTGGCGCTCTCCACCACCGTCTTCTTCGCCGCCTCGATGTTCGCCCTCTTCACCTATATCGCGCCGCTGCTGCGCGACGTCACCGGCGTATCGCCCGAAGGCGTCACCTGGACGCTGTTCCTGATCGGCCTCGGGCTGACCATCGGCAATCTCGTCGGCGGCAAGCTTGCCGACTGGCGGCTCGGCGCGACGCTTGCCGGCGTCTTTGCCGCGATCGCCATCACCTCGATCGCCTTCAGCTATACGAGCCGCTTCTTCATCCCGGCCGAAATCACCCTCTTCCTTTGGGCACTGGCAAGCTTTGCCGCCGTGCCGGCGCTTCAGGTCGGCGTCGTCGGCTTCGGCAAGGACGCCCCGAATCTTGTTTCGACGATCAACATCGGCGCCTTCAACACCGGCAATGCGCTCGGCGCGTGGGTCGGCGGCCTGGTCATCGACACCGGCTTCGATCTCACCCGCGTTCCACTCGCCGCAGCCTTGATGGCCCTGATCGGCCTCGGCGCGACGGTGCTCACCTATCTCTCCGCCAGGGGCCGAGCCGCCCTCGCTCCTGCCGAGTGATCCTCCCGCAAAAGAAAGGACCATCATGGCCAAGCTTTTCGAACCCACGAAAGTCGGCGACATCCCCGTCAAGAACCGCATCGTCATGGCGCCGCTGACCCGCAACCGCTCGCCGGGCGCAATCCCCAACGACCTCAACGTCGAATATTACCGCCAGCGCGCCAGCGCCGGCCTGATCATCACCGAAGCGACAGCCATCACACATCAAGGCCAGGGTTATGCCAATGTGCCGGGTCTCTATACCAAGGAGGCTCTCGACGGCTGGAAGCGCGTCACTGACGCGGTCCATGCTGCTGGCGGCAAGATCGTCGTGCAGATGTGGCATGTCGGACGCATCTCGCACACGACGCTGCAGCCGAACGACGGCAAGCCGGTTTCCTCGACCAACCGCGTCGCCAAGGCCAAGACCTATCTGGTCAATGCCGACGGCACCGGCAGCTTCGCCGACACCTCCGAGCCGCGCGCGCTTGAAACCGCCGAAATCCCCGGCATTATCGAGGATTACCGCAAGGCCGCCCGGGCCGCGATCGATGCCGGCTTCGATGGTGTCGAGATCCACGGCGCCAACGGCTACCTGCTCGACCAGTTCATCCGCGACGGCGTCAACGACCGTAGCGATGTATATGGCGGCTCGATCGAAAACCGTGCCCGCCTGACTTTCGAAGTCGTCGATGCCGTGGTCAAGGAAATCGGCGCCGGCCGCACCGCGATCCGTATCTCGCCGGTGACGCCGTCCGGAGAAAGTTACGATTCCAATCCGCAGACGACCTTTGCACACATCGTCGAAGGCCTGGCCAAATACGACCTCGCCTATCTCCATGTCATCGAAGGCCAGACCGGCGGCGACCGTGACTACAAGCAGGGCGATAATCCCTCCTTCGATTACAAGGCGCTGCGCCAAGCTTATGAAAAGGCCGGCGGCAAGGCCGACTGGATGGTCAACAACGGCTACGACCGTGATCTGGCGATCGACACCGTCGAAAGCGGCCGCGCCGATCTCGTCGCCTTCGGCAAGCCCTTCATTGCCAATCCCGACCTCGTCGAGCGCCTGGAACACCATCTGCCGCTCAACACGCCCGACCAGTCGACCTTCTACGGCGGCACCGGCAAGGGCTATATCGACTATCCCATCCTCGAAAAAGTCGCCTGAGCCTTTTGCAATGCAAACCGCGAAATCCCGCCGAAAGGCGGGATTTCCATTTTCGATGCATCTTTGTAGCGTGTCGCCATGTTCGATTCTTATCTCCATCGCTGGTCGCTCATACAAGACGGCGAGCCGATCATCACCCATTCGAGCCAGTTGCTGCCGGTCCTCTGGCAGGATAGGCCCGCCATGTTGAAAGTGGCTGCCGATATCGACGAGCGATATGGCGCGCTGCTGATGCAATGGTGGGATGGTGACGGCGCAGCCTATGTCTTCGCCCGTGAGGACGACGCCGTGCTGCTGGAAAGGGCGATGGGGAAACGCTCACTGCTTGCCATGGCGATGAATGGTGAGGACGACGAGGCAAGCCGCATTCTCTGTCAGACAGCGGCACGGCTGCATGCGCCGCGCGAAAAACCGCTTCCCGATCCCGTGCCCCTCACCCGCTGGTTCCGCGATCTGGAGCCGGCAGCAGCCAAGCATGGCGGCACGCTTGCCGATTGTTCGGCGATCGCCAACGCCCTCCTTGCCGATCCGCATGACGTCGCCGTCCTTCACGGCGACATCCACCACGGCAATATCCTCGATTTCGAGTCGCGCGGCTGGCTGGCGATCGATCCGAAGCGGCTCCACGGCGAACGCGGCTTCGATTTCGCCAACATCTTCGCCAATGAGGAATTGCCAACGATCACCGATCCGGCTCGCTTCCGCCGCCAGCTCGCAGTCGTCTCAGCAGAGGCTGGGCTCGAGCCGAAACGGCTGCTGCAATGGATCACTGCCTATTCCGGCCTTTCCGCCGCCTGGTTCCTCGGCGATCCGAACATCGAGCAGGCAGAAAATGCCCTGACGATCGCCCGGATTGCGCTGGCCGAACTTCGGACCTAGCGCACCTTCTCAGGCGAATGCCCGACAAAGGCGGTCGTCATGTCGCGCTGCGGTTCAGGCAGGCAGCCAAGCGCCGCGAGCGAAGCCCTGACGGCCTCGTCGATCGGCGTCTGCGGCTCCCTTCCGAGCTCGGCCGTGAGCCTGGTGTTCCGCATCCGCGCCGGCACCTTCCAGAGATAACGCATCTCCTTGATCTCCCGCATCACAGGAACGAAGGGTGCTGCCAGCGGCACGATCCACCAGGGAAAGCCGGCGATCTTCGCCTTGCCGCCGGCGACGCGCTTGATCGCTTCGGCCATCTGCATGCCGTCCGCATCCCAGAAGCCCTCCATATGATAGACGGCGAAAGGCGGCAGCCGATCGGCCCGCTCGACGAGCTGGGCGATGGTTTCCGCCATGTCGGGCAGATAGGCCCATTGATGGCCGATGCCACGCCGTGCGGGATTCCTGATCGTGCCGACCGGCTTGCCTGGGGTTACGAGGCCGGACGAAAACCAGCTGTTACCAGTTGTGCCCGGGCCGAAAAAACCCCCTGCCCTGACGATGATGACGCCTGCGCCGGCCCGCGACGCTGCCTTCAGCCGTTTCTCCATGTCGACGCGGATCGCCCCCTTCTTCGTCACCGGATGCTGCGGGCTCTCCTCCGTTGGCGCCGGCAAGGCATCGGGACCGAAATTATAGACGTTGCCCGGCAGCACGATGCGCGCACCGACGGCGCGGGCGGCGGCGATTGTATTGTCGAGCATCGGCAGCACCAGCCTTTCCCAGTCGCGGTAGCCGGGCGGATTGACGGCGTGGACCATCAGGCCGACGCCTTCAGCCGCCCTCAGCACGTCACCGGCATTCATCGCATCGCCTGCAGCCATTCGAAAGCCGGCTCGCGCCTCGACGCCTTGGCTGCATCACGGTTGAGCGCCGGGATGCGCCAGCCGCGCCCCAGCAGCTTGCGGGCAACCGCGCCGCCGATACCGCCGGTCGCACCGAGAACGAGGACCATCTGCATTTCGCTGTTCATGACACTCATCTCCTTCGATTGGATCGAGAGGATCATGCCATCAGCAAGACATAAACAAAATTGACGAAATAAATGCATCTGCTATACAAAAATATATGAGCGTTGAACCAAGCTGGGATTTCTACCGCAGTTTCCTGACCGTGCTCCAGCAGGGATCGCTTTCAGCCGCCGCCCGAGAACTGGGACTGACCCAGCCGACCATAGGCCGCCATGTGGATGCGCTGGAACTGGCGATCGGCGCCGAACTTTTCACCCGCTCGCCGATTGGATTGCTGCCGACCGACGCCGCACTGGCGCTGAAGCCCTATGCCGAAACGCTGGCGGCAACCGCCGCCGCCCTGTTGCGCGCCGCATCCGGTGAGCGCGAACGCGTGGCTGGAACGGTCAGGGTCAGCGCCAGCGAAGTCATCGCCGTCGAAGTGCTGCCTGGGATTCTCGGACCGCTGCAAGAGACCTATCCCGACCTCCAGATCGAGCTCTCGGCTTCCGATGCAATTGAAGACCTGGTGAATCGCGAGGCCGATATCGCCGTGCGCATGGCCGAGCCGCAGCAGGATGCGCTCCTCGTGCGCCGCATCGGCGATATCCCGCTCGGCTTTCACGCCCATCGCCGCTATCTCAGCCGATACGGCATTCCGCAAACCTTGGCTGACCTCGCAAACCACCGGCTGATCGGCTTCGACCGGCAGACGGCCTATGTCCGCACGGTGATGAAACGCTATGCGGTGCCCGGCATCGAATTCTCCTACAGGACCGACAGCAACCTTGCCCAGCTTTCCGCAATCCGCACCGGCGTCGGCATTGGCATCTGCCAGACCGGGCTTGCGCGGGAAAATCCTGACCTGGTGCACATCCTGCCCGATGCCTTCGAAATCCCGCTCGGTACGTGGGTGGCGATGCATGCGAGCCTGAAGACCTCGCCGCGCTGCCGCGCCACGTTCGACGCCCTGGTCAACGGTCTGCAGGACTATTACCGATATTCGACCAGCGCATAAGTGCGAAAATCGGAATCGATTTTCGGAAAGAATCATGCGCAAATTTCAAAGCAATAGGCTCCTTGGCACGTCCTGTCGGACGGGCGCTCCGGCGGGATGGGAAAATGACGACGCACAACCCGGTTGAACTCGTGCCCCACGATCCGCAATGGCCGCAAGCCTTCCGGCGCATCCGCGACAGGTTGCTGGGCTTGCTGCCGCAGGCGCTCTCCATCGATCACATCGGCAGCACGTCCATACCGGGCATGACCGCCAAGCCGCTTATCGATATCGACATCATCCTTCCCGGCCTCGGGCATATCGAAGGCGCCACCCGCGTGCTTCTGGCAGAAGGCTACGAGCCGCGCGGCAACCGCTATGACGACGATGTCTGGGCGTTTTTGTCGAGAGGTTCAGTGCCGGCGGAGCGGGTCTATCTTTGCCCGCCCGGCAACAGCACCCATCGAAACAGGCTGGCTTTCCGGGATTATCTCATCGCGCATCCGCAAGCGGCGGCGGAGTATGCCGCGCTCAAACGCAGGCTGGCAGCCGAATTCAGGATGGACGGCGATCGCTATACCGCGCATAAGCGTGAATTCGTCGACGCGATCGTCGCGCGGGCATTGACGGGCAATCGGTAACTTCAAATGCCTGGCGAGGCCCCGGCCGCGTGACCTTTCCAGAGACCATCCACCACCTCGGTTTCCGGCCGGTCGCCGCCTTCGGCATATTCCTCATGCCACTTGCCGTTCTCGTCCTGCCAGCTGATCTCGGCGGAATCGCCGCCGACCTGCTGTTCGGCCGCGACGATGCGCGCAGCTTCGAGGGCCTCGGCATGGGTCGGAAATGCCTCGGAATAGACACCTCCCAGCCTGTAGGCCCAGCCGCCGTCATGCGGCACGACTTCGTAGACCACCTTGATCATGCATCCGTCTCCTCATCTTCTTGTTGCGCATTCGCACGCTTCCGGACAGGATCCGGATCATCGCGGCCGCTTGACGAGAATTCGAGGACGCCGCGATCTGCTTTCCGGCCCCGATGACGTTCAGTATTCCATTAAACGCCGAAGACTGCAAACGGGACTGGCCCTGGGCCTGCTTGATAGGCGAAATCAGTGACTTAGATAAAACGCATGAATCGGGACAGGAGCTCAGGCTTGGGGATCGCGTCACGCTTTAAAGAAGAAAAGTTTCTGGTCGTCGCACTTGTCGTTGCAGTGATCGCCTATCTCATGGAACACGCGGTGATCGAGATGGGGCGCGGCGTCGCGCTGATCGCGGCCGTCGCCCTGGTCGGCACCATCGTGCTCGCCTCTATCCGCGTCGCCCATCATGCCGAACTGCTCGCCGTCAAAGTCGGCGATCCCTACGGCACGATGATCCTGACCCTTTCGGCCGTCGCCGTCGAAGTCATCATCCTCGCCATCATGATGAGTGGCGAGAGTTCGCCGACGCTGGTGCGCGACACGATCTATTCCGCCCTAATGCTCGATATCAACGGCATTCTTGGCCTCGCCGCGCTGCTCGGCGGCCTCAAGCACGGCGAACAGCCCTATAACGATAACTCCGGCAAGACTTACGGCGTGATGATCCTCACCGCCATGGGCATCTCGATGATCGTGCCGGAATTCGTGCCCCGCGACAAATGGCACTATTATTCCGCCTTCACCATCGTCGCGATGATCGCGCTCTACGGCCTCTTCCTGCGCATGCAAGTCGGCCAGCACAGCTATTTCTTCAGCTATAGCTATCCGCGCTCCGAGCGGAAGAAAGAAAGTCCGGACGAGCACGCCCCCGACGAGTCGGCCGCGATCTCGATCGCCACCATTCTCGTCGGCGTGGTCATCATCGGCCTGCTGGCGGAGTTCATGTCGGCCTTCATGGCAGAGGGGCTGCGCGACAGCGGCGCGCCGATCGCGGTGACCGCCGTCGTCGTCGCGGCGATTTCGGCCGCCCCCGAAATCCTGACGGCATTGAGGGCAGCCCTCAGGAACCGCATGCAGGCGACGGTCAACATCGCCATGGGCGCCTCACTGTCGACGGTGATCCTGACGGTGCCTGTCATGGAGGCGATCGCGCTCTACACCGGCCAGCCCTTCATCATGGCCATGACCCCGGTGCAGACGGTAATGGTGACGATCACGCTGATTGCCGCGGCGATCAACCTCAACGACGGTGAGACCAACGCCATCGAGGGCATGACGCATTTCATCCTCTTTGCCACCTTCATCATGCTGACGGCACTGGGACTTTGACGGTGGCGGCTGACATCGCCCTCTTGGCAGTTCACCGTCCCTGCGGCAGTCATTCCTTCGACTTTTCGAGGAAACGCTGCTTGCGGGTTTTCGGCTTGAAGTGCCGGAAGAAACCCTCAATGGCACGGATCGATTTGGTGACGGACATCAGCCGGTCGATCTGGCCGTTCGCATTGTGGAGCCGTTCCGACAGAACTTCGGCCGCCGTCATCGCAATCTCGATCGGGGGCACCTGCGGAAACCGTTTGGCCAGCGCCGCATAGGGGCTGGCATCGACGCCGCCCATCATCGAGATCGCGCCCATCCTGGCAAAGAGACGCAGGAAGATCTGCTCGAACGTCCAGTCGTGCACGTCGAAGACCTTCCACTTCTCGCTTCTCTTTGCCGAAAAACCGGCAAGCAGGATCTTGCACGGCAGTTGCAGGTCGGCCAGCCAAAGCGCCATCGCGAAGCCGCTCGTCGCGATCTTGCCTGTCGGATAGAGATCGCCGAGCATTTGCGTCAGATCGAGATGGCGGGTTCTGGCGCCTTTGAAGCCGCTCTCCTCACTGAAGTTTTCCTCCGGGGAGACGCGAATATTGACGACACCCAAAAAATCGTCGCCGGCAAAGAAACGCAGAACATCCGCCGCCTCGCGCCGGTGGACGATATTGGCGCCCATCACGCCGCTGCGGGCAATCAGCACCGCATGGCCGGTGAAGGCTTCGTCGAGCACCTTATAGACATTGTTGAAGAAGACGTAGAGCGTCGTCTCCGGAAATTCGCTTCGCAGCCGCTCGAAATCGACTGCTTCGCTGTTTGCCACCAGCACGACGTGGGAATAAGGTGACAACAGCGCCTTCCACGCCTCCGGCGTCAGGAAGTTGAAGCCGCCATCCGCGGCGGCCCTCTGCGTGTCACTGGGGATTGCTTCCATATCGGCTCACATGCACTTTCCAAGGACGATGCGCACTGCCCGCCTTACTAGCTGTTGCTGAAATAGGCGCGCGTCCGTGCCAGCCGCGTCAGCCCGCCGATACGCTTTCCCACATGCGAAAGGAAACCCGCGACCCGGCCCATCATCGACGGCTGCCTGCAGAACGAGGCCCACGGCGTATTGCTGAGATCCTCGATATAACGCTTGGCCATCCGGCGGTGCACCCAGGGTACGGTGGCCTGCCACGGTTTTTTCCGGCCGGTGAAATGAATGATCGCCGGCCGACCGACAAAGGGCAGAAGGCCGGTCTGCGTGTTCCAGCGCGGATCGAGCACCAGCCAGTCGCCGTCGAAGGTGACGTTCAGCGCATCCTGATCGTTATTCTCGAAAAGATGCGACCGCTCCTCGAAGATCTCCCGTGTCCTGGCAAAAAGCTCCCTCTCCCGGCAGGCCACCCAGTCGAACAGCAGCACACCGGCATTGAAATAGCGGCCACCCTCGTGCATGCCGATCTTCCGCTGCCGTGCGCCGGCCTTCTCGGGAAAGGCCATGACATAATCGTCGACGGCGGCAAGCGCCTTGCCCTGAAAATCCCTGCTGAAGAGTTCGTCAACCGGCGCAACTGCCAGCACATCGGCGTCGAGGTAAAGCAGACGCTCGATATGAGCGGGTATGTGCAGATCCATGTAGAGCCGCGCCAGCGTCGCACCCGACCAGCGGCCCCGCGCCTGCTTTGCCGTATCCGGCGTATTGTAGGGCAGCACAGTGATCGCCATGCCGTGCATCCGCGCGAAATTTCCGACCTCGGCGCTTTCATTCGGCGTAAGGTCGATGCCGAGAAGCAGGAACTCCACGGCAGAACCGCCGAGATTGCGCTTGACGGAAAGCAGGGTGCAGCAGGCGGCCGGCAGCATGTTGACATCCGAACAGACGATCACCGCACTCTGCTGCAAAATCCCGGCCTCCCGAAGCGGCAACCTAAACTTGATGCCGGATATCTAGTTGGTTTGATGCCAACCCGCAACCGCCGATCACCCGCCGAGCCGTCACCCTGCGTCACGTTTTGAATCGGAATTCAACGACTTGCGAGGCAAAGTGGAATCAGCTCTGCAGCATGTTGAATCGGAACGTGAACGACAATCACAGCGTCAGCCCAACCTCGCCTCAAAGAAAAAGGCCCGCCGTCCCGGCGGGCCTTTGATCGATGCAGTGCCAACCGGCTTACTTGCAGGCGCCGCAGAAGCGCTGGATACGGCGGCAGGCTTCCTCGAGCTGTGCTTCGGAAGTTGCATAGGAGATGCGGAAGTTCGGGCCGAGACCGAAGGCCGAACCGTGAACGACGGCAACGCCTTCCGATTCCAGCAGTTCGGAAACAAAATCCTCGTCCGTCTCGATGACCTTGCCCGACGGAGCCGTCTTGCCGATCAGACCCTTGCAGGAGGGATAGACGTAGAAGGCGCCTTCCGGCACCGGGCAGACAATGCCCTTGGCCTGGTTCAGCATGGAAACGACGAGATCGCGACGGCCTTCGAAGATCTTCTTGTTCTCCGGGATGAAGTCCTGCGTGCCGTTCAACGCTTCGACAGCAGCCCACTGGGCGATCGATGTCGCACCCGAGGTCTGCTGGCCCTGGATCATGTCCATGGCCTTGATGAGCTGCAGCGGGCCTGCCGCGTAGCCGATACGCCAGCCGGTCATTGCATAGGCCTTGGAGACGCCGTTCATCGTCAGCGTCCGGTCGTAGAGCTTCGGCTCGACTTCGACAGGCGTGACGAACTTGAAGTCGCCATAGGTCAGGTGCTCGTACATGTCGTCGGTCAGCACCCAGACATGCGGATGTTTCATCAGCACATCCGTCAACGCCTTCAACTCGTCATGCGTATAGGCCGCACCCGTCGGGTTGGACGGCGAGTTGAAGATGAACCACTTTGTCTTCTCGGTGATCGCCTTTTCGAGATCGGCCGGCTGGAGCTTGAAATTATGCTCCTGGGTGGCCGAAACGAAAACCGGCGTGCCGCCGCACAGCGCCACCATCTCGGGATAGGAAACCCAGTAAGGCGCCGGGATGACGACTTCGTCGCCGGGGTTCATCGTTGCCATGAAAGCGTTGAAAAGGATCTGCTTGCCGCCGGTGCCGACGATCGTCTGCTCCGGTGTATAATCCAGGCCGTTCTCGCGCTTGAACTTGGCGGCAATTGCCTTGCGCAGCTCAGGAATGCCGGAAACCGGCGTGTACTTCGTCTCGCCGCGGTTGATGGCGTCGATGGCGGCCTTCTTGATATTGTCGGGCGTATCGAAATCCGGTTCACCCGCACCGAGGCCAATGACGTCACGTCCTTTTGCTTTCAGCTCGCGCGCTTTCTGGGAGACGGCGATGGTGGCTGAAGGCTTCACACGGGAAAGAGCATCGGCAAGGAAGGCCATGATAACGGTCCTATTGGTTGAAACGGGCAGAAAGCCGGGACCGGAGTTCTGCGGTTAGCTCTATGTCCAATGTATGACGGCATTTCAAGCGGAAAGGCGTCATGGCGGCATGATTCTTATTGATCATTTCGCCGCGCCGCCCGCCCGGCCTGTCCACGCCTTCGGACTGGCCGGCGTCACGAGGTTGAATCGTGCTGCGCGGATCTTGAATCAAACTCTGAAGTCATCCGGATTTATACCCTGAAATCAGTGGCATCGCCGGATCCGACCATCGCCACGAATAAGCCGCAACAAATGCCGAGCCACGCCGCAATTCGGTCGTGAGCGCGCCGAGATCGAAGCCGCATCATCCGGCATCCGAAATTGGTTATTGAGGGTATGCCAATGTTTCTGGAAGATGAGTTTGCCATAGGGCGCATTCGCGCCCGCCGAATTTCCGTTTCAGTCCTTGTTGCCGTCACCGCTCTTGCCGCCTGCATAGCGGCGATGCTGGGGTTTGCCTCCACAGTCCGCGCCGAGCAGGCGCCGCAGGCATCCAACCAACTGGCGGCGCTTGTCCGGCCGAATGACGTCAACAGCGGCTCGCTGCTCTTTCCGTCGAAGGAGCCGGGCTTTTATGTCGAAGCGCCGCGGCTGAAGACCGATGTCGCCATCGACGTCTCCGGCCCGATCGCCAGGGTGAAGGTGACGCAGCGCTTTCAGAATCCAAGCCAGGGTTGGGTAGAAGGCACCTACGTCTTCCCGCTGCCGGACAATTCCGCCGTTGACGCCCTGAAAATGCAGATCGGCGAACGCTTCATCGAAGGCCAGATCAAGCCTCGCCAGGAAGCCCGTGAAATCTACGAGCAGGCCAGGGCCGAGGGCAAGAAGACGGCGCTGCTCGAACAACAGCGGCCGAACATTTTCACCAACCAGGTCGCCAATATCGGTCCCGGCGAAACCGTCGTCGTCCAGATCGAATATCAGCAGACGGTCCACCAGTCGGGCGGCGAGTTCTCGCTGCGTTTTCCGATGGTCGTCGCCCCGCGCTACAATCCGGCGCCGATCGTCCAGACCGTCGAGTTCAATAACGGCGCCGGTTTCGCCACACCACGCGACCCGGTGGAAAACCGCGACAAGATCGAAGCCCCCGTACTTGATCCGCGTGAGAACGCCAGGATCAATCCGGTTTCGCTGACCGTCGACCTCAAGGCAGGCTTCCCGCTTGGCGACGTCAAATCGTCCTTCCACGCGGTCGATATCAGGCAGGATGGCGACCAGGCGAGGACGATCGGCCTGAAGGCGGACACCGTTCCCGCCGACAAGGATTTCGAGCTCACCTGGAAGGCCGCCCCCGGCAAGATGCCGAGTGCCGGCCTCTTCCGGGAAGTCATGAACGGCAAGACCTATCTGCTCGCCTTCGTCACCCCGCCCACGGCTCCGGATGCGGCAGCGCCGCCGGCAAAACGCGAGGTAGTCTTCGTCATCGACAATTCCGGCTCCATGTCCGGTCCGTCGATCGAGCAGGCAAGGCAGAGCCTGGCGCTTGCCATTTCCAAGCTGAACCCCGACGACCGTTTCAACGTCATCCGTTTCGACGATACGATGACGGATTACTTCAAGGGTCTCGTTGCTGCCACCCCGGACAATCGCGAAAAGGCCATTGCCTATGTCAGGGGCCTGACAGCCGACGGCGGCACGGAAATGCTGCCCGCCCTGGAGGCTGCATTGCGCAACCAGGGACCGGTCGCAAGCGGAGCGTTGCGCCAGGTCGTGTTCCTGACGGATGGCGCAATCGGCAACGAGCAACAGCTCTTCCAGGAAATCACTGCAAACCGCGGCGATGCCCGCGTCTTCACCGTCGGTATCGGCTCGGCGCCGAATACCTATTTCATGACCAAGGCCGCCGAAGTCGGCCGTGGCACCTTCACGGCGATCGGCTCGACCGATCAGGTGGCAAGCCGCATGGCCGAGCTTTTCGCCAAGCTGCAGAACCCAGCCATGACCGATATCGCCGCGACCTTTGAAGGCATAAAAGCCGAGGATATCACGCCGAACCCGATGCCGGACCTCTACAGTGGCGAACCCGTCGTGCTGACCGCCGAACTGCCTGAGGACAAACCCGCCGGCAAGCTGCAGATCTTCGGCAAGACAGGCGAGCAGCCCTGGCGCGTCGACATGGATATCGCCAATGCCGCCGACGGCAAAGGCATTTCCAAGCTCTGGGCCCGCCGCAAGATCGACGATTTCGAAGCCCGTGCCTATGAACGTCAGGATCGGGCCGCGCTCGACAAGGATATCGAGACGGTCGCTCTCGCCCACCATCTCGTCTCCCGCCTCACCAGCCTCGTTGCCGTCGACGTTACCCCGTCACGCCCGGCCGACCAGCCGCTCGGCTCAACCAAGCTGCCGCTCAATCTGCCTGAAGGTTGGGACTTCGATAAGGTCTTCGGCGAAAACCCTGTCCCTCCTGCCGGCGGAGAACGCCATGGCTCGGCGACGCCGGCAGGAAACGCCGGACCGGAACAGGCGGCAGCCGAAACACAGGATCTCGCCGCATCGCCCGGGATCGCAAACATGATGGCAGCAGCCCCGACCGCCAAGGCCGCCACCATGATCGCGCAGAAGAGCTCGACCGTGAACCTGCCGCAGACGGCAACGCGCGCCGACGAGCAGATCATCCGCGGGCTTACCATGCTGCTCCTGGCGCTGACGGCGGCAAGCGGGCTGGCCATCTGGCGCCGGCGCATCAAACGGGTGATCGCGGTCGGGGCCAAGCGTTATGGTCTCTAGGCTCTCCGCAAGCCACAACGAGGAAGCGGCCGAATTCGAGCCGCTTCCGACCTATCTGGAACTCGCCATGGCGGCCGCCACGGCCTATGACAGGCCGAAGGCGCGCCCGAGCAAGGGCTTTTTCCTCTGGCGTCTTTCCTCGATCGAAAAGGCAATCGCCTTCGCCATTGCCGGTCTTGCCCTCTATGGCCTGGCGCTGATCGGCGACGGCTTCCTGCTGAAAGCGAAGGCGGAGCTCTCCCAGATCCTGCTGAAACGCGCTTTCGCCGCGGAGCTGCGGGGGAACGAGACAAAGCCCTGGCCCTGGGCGGATTTCACCACCGAGGCCAAGGTGCGCGCCCCGCGCCTCGGCAAGGAGGCGATCGTGCTTTCCGGCGCCTCCGGCGAGGCTCTCGCCTTCGGTCCGGCCTGGCTCGTCAACACCCCACAGCCGGGCGAGGAAGGCACCTCCGTGATCGCAGCCCATCGCGACACGCACTTCCGCTGGCTGCAATATATAAAGCCCGGCGATACGATCGAAGTCACGCGCCGCGACGGCAAACTATTGACCTTCAAGGCGGGCGAAGGCCGCATCGCTCCGTGGGATGCAAGCGGCATCGATCCCTCCTCCGACGGCCGCCGTCTCGTGCTGACCACCTGCTGGCCCTTCGACGCGACGGAGCGCGGGCCCTTGCGCTACATCCTCGAGGCGGAACTGGTCGACCCTCAGGCGACCGGCTCGGTTCAACCGCCAAACACAAAGCCGTTATATCAGGTCGAATGAGGGTTGAAGCTGTTTCCTGTCCGCTCCACGTTCAGCCTGGAGAGACGACAGGGAAAACACGATGAAGAGAATATCCGCCCTCCATTTGGCCGCAGCGCTGGTCCTGTTCGGGGCTATATCCGCGGATGCGGCTGATACCATCAAAGCGCAGGATCTTACAGTGCGAGTCGACAAGCTCGCCGACGGTCTCGAACATCCCTGGGCGGTCGAGGTGTTGCCCGACGGCGCCTATCTCGTCACCGAGCGGCCGGGCCGCATGCGCATCATCCGAGAGGGCAAGGTCTCCGACCCGATCGGCGGCGTGCCGAAAGTCAGCGCCCGTGGCCAGGGCGGCCTGATGGACGTGGCGCTCGCCCCGGACTTTGCGACGAGCCGAAAACTCTATTTCACCGCCGCCATCGCCAACAGGCAGGGCTCCGGCACCGAAGCCTTCAGCGCCACACTTTCGGCCGATGAAAAGACCCTGGACGCAGTAAAGCCGGTTTTCACCATGCGGCGCTTCACATCAGGCAATATCCAGTACGGCTCGCGTATCGCGATATCCGGCGACGGCTCGCTGTTCATCAGCGTCGGCGACCGCGGCGACCGCGACCGCTCGCAGGACTGGCAGGACGACGCCGGCTCGATCATCCATATCAATGCCGACGGCAGCATCCCCGCCGACAATCCGTTCAAGGACGGCGGCAAGGCGCTGCCGGAAATCTGGTCGAAAGGCCACCGTAACCCGCAGGGCATCACCTTCGACGCCAGGGATGGCAAGCTCTATACCGTCGAACACGGCGCCCGCGGCGGCGACGAGATCAACCAGCCCCAGGCCGGCAAGAATTACGGCTGGCCGATCATCACCTATGGACGCGACTATTCCGGCGCCGAGATCGGCGAAGGCACAGCCAAGGAAGGGCTGGAACAGCCGCTGCATTATTGGGATCCTTCGATCGCACCCGGCGCGCTCGTCGTCTATCGCGGCGCCATGTTTCCGGAATGGGACGGCAATTTCATCGTCGCAGCGCTGAAGTTCCAGTTGCTGTCGCGCATGCAACGTGACGACAACGGCGCCTTCGTCGCCGAAGAGCGCCTGTTCGAGGGCGAATACGGCCGCATCCGCGACGTCGTCGTCGCACCCGACGGAGCGCTGCTGATGGTGACGGACGAGGACGACGGCGCGCTGCTCAGGGTCTCCAGGGCGCAAGCCCGCAACGGCTGAAAGATCACAACGGGCCGCGCAGTTCCTTGCGGATGACGAATTTCAGCCCGGACCAGATCTCGTCGACGGCGCAGACCTTGACGTCGACGAGGCCCGTCGGGAGCAGAACCTCCCGCAACACGTCCTCGGTGATGTCGGTCGGCACGCGTGAACTCTTCTTCGGCCAGGAGATCCAGACCATGCCGCTCGGCATCAGGACAGAAAAAAGCGTGGGCGCAACAGCCTCCAGCGCCGCCCGTTCTGTTGTAAACAAATGCACATAGTCGAAGGCGCGCTGAGGCGTCTCGGGAAGCGCGCGGACGACCGAAGCAAAACCGTCGAAACCATTGATCTCGCCGATCGTCTCGGGAACGCCGAGAAGAGCCGCGGCCTGCCCATCAGCCAGGCCGAGCTTCCGGGCAAGCGGCGTGCCGGAATAGCCTGCCGTCTTGGACACTGCGGTGTCGCCGGCTGGCCGTTCTTCACGTCGCATGCCTTCACCTCCGTTCACGCCGCCCAAAGTCTTCACCCTTGCCGGAAGTAAACGCAACTGCTAACCGCTTGACCACACCTCCCTTCCCCATCGAGGACGACATGACGCGCGTTCAGGCGAACCTCCTCCTGTTGCTTGCAGCCGCCATCTGGGGCGGCGGCTTCGTCGCGCAGTCGACGGCGATGAAGGCGATCGGTCCCTTCTGGTTCATCTGCCTGCGTTTTGCCGTCGCCACGCTGGCGGTGCTGCCTTTCGTCCTTTTTGAGGCGCGCAAGGCCAAAGAGAAGACCAGCGCGCGCCATGCGAAGCTCTACATCCTGACCGGCCTTGCCCTTTTCGGCGGTGCAGCCACGCAGCAGGTCGGACTGCAGACGACGACGGTGACGAATTCCAGCTTCATCACCGGCCTCTATGTCGTCTTTGTGCCGCTGATTGCCGTGTTCTTCCTGCGCCGCGCCCCGCATTGGATCATCTGGCCCGGCGCGCTGCTGGCGATCACCGGCATCTACCTCCTGTCCGGTGGCCATCTTTCGGCGCTGACGCCGGGCGATCTGCTGACCGTCGTCTGCGCCGTCTTCTGGGCGATCCAGATCACCCTCGCCGGCACGACCGTTTCGGCGACCGGAAGGCCGCTCGCGCTCTCCGCCGTGCAATTCGCCGTAACCGCGACCTGTGCGCTGGCCGTTGCCGCAGCCGTCGAACCTGTCAGCCTTGCGGCGATTTGGGCGGCGGCGCCGGAGATCCTTTACGTCGGAATTTTCTCCTCTGGCCTGGCTTTCGTCCTGCAGGTGATAGCCCAGCGCTATACGACGCCCTCGCAGGCCGCGATCTTCCTTTCTTCCGAAGCGATCTTCGGCGCATCGCTCGGAGCCCTGCTGCTCGGCGAAACGATGCCGGCGACAGGTTATGCAGGTTGCGCGCTCATGTTGAACGCTATGCTTGTAGTCGAACTCGTCCCTGGATTCGCCCGACGGCGGCTGCCAGCCGCGTGAACACGCGTCCAAATATGGATGAGTCCCACAGCGGAAAAAAAATTTACTGGGGGCGGAAAGACGCGTTCACGTTGCATTTTTGGGAAAATCTGCTCGGAACTTATATTGCAGACGATATAAAACGTTAATCATTCCCTATCAGCGAAGGAAATTTTGCGTTTTTGCGCAAATTGTTTATCGGCAGGGGTGTGCCAGGAACGACACGCTAAAAAACTTTTGCTTGCCAAAATCCTTTAAACGCAGCACTCTCAGCGCGTTCGGGCATTTTGCGAGCATGGGAAGTCCTTAAGTATTTGCGCGCCGGGAACGCTAATATTCCGGTCAGCCGGTTCCAAAAATGGCGGGCGAAAGTCCTGCCTGGAACAGGCCGAGGTAGAGGGGACCTTTTTCTCACATTTCAAGAATTGCCTGCCAACACCTCCCGCAAGGAGGCAATGCTATGATGCTGCCCGTGTGGATGGCGGGCAGAGAGAAAAGGACCTGACGCATGGCAGAGACTGGCACTGTAAAATTCTTCAATACCGACAAAGGCTTCGGCTTCATCAAGCCGGACCGGGGCGGCGCCGATATCTTCGTTCACATTTCTGCCGTTCAGGCCTCCGGGCTGGCCGGTCTGACGGAAAACCAGAAGGTAAGCTTCGACACGGAGCCGGATCGCCGCGGCAAGGGCCCGAAGGCCGTCAATCTGCAGATTGCGGGCTGAACCCTTAACGGCTGTCAAATTCGAGTTGAAGCCCGGCAGCAATGCCGGGTTTTGTCGTTCAGCCTTCGTTCAGCTACAAATCGATAGGACTGTCACCATCGAGAAAGGAACCGGCGTTCGGTTCCCTGGATTGGGATTTATGCTTATGAACAGGCTCGCCAAGACTCTTCTGCTGACGGCAACGGCTGCCGCGCTCACTCTCTCCGCCATTGGCGAAGCATCGGCACGCGACCGCCACTGGCGCCATCATGACAGCAACGACGCGCTCGTCGGCGGTGCCGTCGGCCTCGCAACCGGCCTGATCGTCGGTTCGGCCATCGCCAACGCCAATAACGGCCCGGTCTACGAAGAGCGCCGCTACATCGACCCGGCCTACGAGCCGGATTATTATGAGCCCGCTCCGGTCTATCGCGCCCCGCGCCGAGTCTATGCCGAGCAGCCGCAATATTACGAGCCGGTCCGCACGGCGGTGGAACCCTGGTCGCCGCAATGGGAGCGTTACTGCTCTTACCGCTACCGCTCTTTCGATCCGCGCAGCGGCACCTATATCGGCAATGACGGCCGCAGCCATTTCTGCACTGCCGGCTGATTTCGCCATCATCCCTGATGCCAAGCGCCGCTCTTCAGCGGCGCTTTCTTTTTGTCGATGCCTCACTGGTCCTCTACCGCGTCCGCTTTCTCGACATTGCCCACCCCGCACCATATCCACGTGGCCGGGGAAAAGTATTTCTACAAATTCCATAGAAATAGAAGCTATAGGTTTCTCGCCCGTCACCAGTGCTCGTAGGCTATCTCGACCTATCGATGGCAATGGTAAGGAGAGGAATAAGTTATGGGCGTGTTTCGTTCGGCGATGATCGGTGTCGCGGTTGCTTTGGGGCTGGGCCTGTCATCGGCTGGCGCGGCCGATCTTTCAGAAATCAGGATCGACTGGGCGACCTATAATCCCGTCAGTGTTCTTCTGAAGAAGGAAGGCCTGCTGGAAAAGGAATTCGCCAAGGACAATATCAGCATTCGCTGGGTACAATCCGCCGGCTCGAACAAGGCGCTGGAATTCCTGAACGCCGGATCGATCGATTTCGGCTCGACAGCGGGTGCGGCAGCACTGATCGCGCGGGTCAACGGCAATCCGATCAAATCCATTTATGTTTATTCGCGCCCCGAATGGACGGCTCTGGTCACCCGCGCCGATAGTCCGATATCCACCGTCGAGGATCTGAAGGGCAAGACGATCGCGGTGACGCGCGGCACCGATCCGCATGTCTTTCTCGTCCGTGCCTTGGCGGATGCCGGCCTGAAACAATCGGACGTGAAGCTGGTGCTGCTACAGCATGCCGACGGCAAGCTTGCGCTTCTGCGTGGCGATGTCGATGCATGGGCAGGCCTCGATCCGCTGATGGCGGCCGCCGAAGTGGACGACAAGGCGAAGCTCTTCTATCGCAAGCCGGAAAACAACAGCTGGGGCGTGCTCAATACGACCGAGACATTTGCCGCCGAACATCCCGACATCATCAAGCGCGTCGTCGCCGTCTATGAGCAGGCACGGGCCGAGGCGCTGGCCGATCCTGCAGCGCTCAAGGCAGCGCTGGTGGAGGCGGCAAAACTGCCGGACAATGTCATCGCCAAGCAGCTGGAGCGGACGGACCTCTCGCAACCGACGATCGGCGACCTGCAGCGCGACACGATCTCGAAAGCGGGTATCGCCTTGCAAAGCGCCGGCGTCCTGCCCGCCGACGTCGACATTGCCAAAGTCACGAACGAACTGATCGACGACCGTTTTGCCGTCGGGAAAACCCAGTGACAGAGCATCGATCATCGCTATGACGGACTTGGCCGAAACCGGTATCAAGACGGAAACAAGGACGCCGCGCCCGGTCGCGGCTTCGATCTTTTATGGCGTGAGCAACCGGATGGCGGTGGCCGTTCTGCTGCCTGCGCTCGGCCTCTTGTTCTGGGAGATTGCGGTCGCGGCCGGCTGGTTCTCAGGCCGTCTCATGCCGCCACCATCCAGGGTCGCAGCGACGCTATGGGCGCTCTTGAGGTCCGGCGAATTGCTCGACCATATCGGCATCACCACCGTCCGGGTATTCTTCGGATTTGCGATCGGCGCCGCCACGGCCACGATCGCCGGCGCCATAACGGGATATTTCGGTCTCGCCCGCCGACTGATCGATCCGTCGCTTCAGGCGCTCCGCTCCATCCCGTCGATCGCCTGGGTGCCGCTCTTCATTCTCTGGTTCGGGATCTTCGAGACATCGAAAGTGGCGCTGATCGCCGTCGGGGTGTTTTTTCCGATCTATCTCGGCATCTCCGGCGCGATCCTGTCGGTTGATCGCAAGATTGTCGAGGTCGGCCGCATCTTCCGGCTTTCCGGTTTCGCACTGGTGCGGCGGGTCATGCTGCCTGCGGTCTTTCCAGCCTATGTGACTGCCTTGCGATCCGGCCTCGGCCTCGGTTGGATGTTCGTCGTCGCAGCGGAATTCATGGGCGCTTCGGAGGGCCTCGGCTATCTCCTCGTTGATGGCCAGCAAATGGGCAAGCCGGACCAGATCATGGCTGCCATCATCACCTTCGCGGTCGTCGGCAAGTTGACGGACAGCCTGTTGCTTGCGGCGACGGCACCCTTCCTGACCTGGCAGGATAGTTACAGGCGGGAGGGATGAGCCGATGCTGACGCTGCGAAACTTGGAAAAAACCTATGCGAATGGGGTGCGCGCACTGGAGGGCTTTTCGCTCGGGCTGGCTCCGGGAGAAATCGTCGCCGTCATCGGCGGATCCGGTTGCGGCAAGAGCACGTTGCTGCGATTGATCAGCGGTCTCGACATTCCCACGCAGGGAACGGTCGAGCTGAATGGCGAACAGGTCACCAAGCCGCATCCGCTGATCAATCTCATCTTTCAGGAGCCACGCCTCTTCCCCTGGCTGAGTGTCGCAAACAATGTCGGCTTCGGCCTCGCCGAGCTCGAAGGTGATGACCGCCGGCAACGGGTGGAGGCCGCATTGGAAAAGGTCGGCCTGGGGAAATTGGGCGGACGCTGGCCGAAGGAGTTGTCCGGCGGCCAGGCCCAGAGAGTGGCAATCGCTCGCGCACTGATTACCCGACCGGAAGTGCTGCTGCTGGATGAGCCTTTCTCGGCCCTCGATGCTTTCACGCGCGCCGATCTGCAGGATCACCTGCTCGACATATGGGCCGAAACGCGCCCAACGCTCGTGCTGGTGACGCATGATATCGACGAGGCGCTCGTCCTTGCCGACCGGATTATCGTGATGCGACCGTGGCCGGGGCGCATTCTCGAGGAGATCCGCATCGATCTGCCGAGGAAGCGCGATCGGGCATCGGCCTCGTTCGAGACCGCGAAAAGACAGCTGCTCATGTCGCTTAACGTCTCGCTGCAGCCCAATTGATCCAGCTCATTTGATGCAGGCCTGTTAGGCTGGGATGCGGATCGTTGCCCTTAGTCCACCAAGCGGGCTGTCGCTCAGCGTGACGTTGCCACCATGGCTGCGGGCAATGTCGCGGGCAATCGCAAGCCCGAGCCCGGTCCCCGATGCGTCGAGATTGCGCGCCGTATCCAGCCGGAAGAATGGTTTGAACACGTCCTCACGATTCTTTTCGGGAATGCCCGGCCCGTCATCGTCGAAGATGACCGTCAGCCATTTGGCATTGTGCTTGGCCTCGATGTCGAGGCGATCGGCATAACGGCGCGCGTTCGAGGCAAGGTTGGTCACGAGACGCATGAAGGCGTTCGGCCGGACCGATATGTCGTCATCGCCTTCGATCGAATAGCTGAATTTTTTGCCGTGCAGGGCGAAATCGGATTCCAGCTTCGCAAAGATCTCGCTGAGTTTCAGCTCGCCGACATCCTCTTCGACCTCGCCGCGGGCGAAGGCCATGTAGGCCTCCAGCATAGTCTGCATATCGTTGACGTCGTCATTCAGCCCGTGCAGGTCGGGATTGTCTCCGACGAGCGCCAATTGCAGCTTGAAGCGGGTGAGGATGGTTCGCAGATCATGGCTGACGCCGGAGAGCATCGCGGTGCGCTGCTCGATCTGCCGCTCGATCCGCTCGCGCATCAGGATGAAGGCAAGGCCGGCGCGCCTGACCTCGTCGGCCCCGCGCGGATAGAAATTATCGGGTTTCTGCCCCTTGCCGAAGCTTTCGGCCGCTCGCGCCAGCATCAGGATCGGCCGGATCTGCCCGCGCAGGAAAAGGATCGAGATGCCGATCAGCACCAGCGACGTACCGACCATCCAGACGATGAAGATATGGGTGTTCGAGGCATAGGTCTGACTGCGCTTGGTCAGCACCCGCAAGATCTTGTTTTCCAGCTTGATGCGGATCTCGACGAGGTTCGAATTGCCGACCGTGTCGATCCAGAAAGGCCGGTGGATCTCGTCGGTGATCTCGTCGCTGAGGATGCCGTCGAGGATCGAGAAGAACGGCTTGACGCGCGGCGGCGGCAGGTCGCCATCCGGCTCGATCGAGATCTGCAGGCTGAGCTGGTCGCGGGCGATGCGGATGATCTCGCTGTAGTCCGAATTCTGCGGATAGGTCTCGATGATCTCGATGATCGCGGCAATGTCGCGGGTGACGGCAAGCGACAGCCGCTCGGTCACCATCTGCCAGTGGCGCTCCATGAAGACGGCCGCGACGACGGATTGCAGGAGCACCATCGGAATGATGATGATCAGCAGCGAGCGCGCGTAAAGTCCGGTCGGCAGCCGGCGGCGCAGCCAGCGGACGATCCAGCGCCAACCCTGCGCAGGAGTGCGGTCTTCCCGCCGCAAGCTGTCGATCGTCACCATCAGCGCCGGTCCCGAACCTTGAGTTTAGTCGATGCTCAGCCTGTATCCGATGCCGCGCACCGTCTGCAGCCAGACCGGATTGGCGGGATCGTCCTCGATCTTGCGCCGCAGCCGGTTGATCTGCACGTCGATCGTCCGCTCGCCGACTTCGGTGTCGTTGCCGATCAGTTCGTGGCGCGGGATCGTGTCGCCGGCGCGCCGTGCAAAGAGCAGCATGATCTCCTGCTCGCGGTCGGTGAGCCGGATCACCTCGCTGGCCTTCTTCAGCTCCTTGCGGGTCAGCGAGAAGGTGTAGGGGCCGAACATCACCTGTTCGATCTTCGGTCCCTCGCCGCCGGCATTTCGGCGCAAGATGTTGTTGATGCGCAGCACCAGTTCGCGTGGGTCGAAGGGCTTGGAAAGATAATCGTCGGCGCCTGCCTCGAGGCCTTCGATGCGATTGCCCGATTCCGCCAGCGCCGTCAGCATGATGATCGGTACGTTCTTGATGGCGCGAAGCCCCCGGGTGACGTCGATGCCGGATTCGCCGGGCATCATCACATCCATGATGATCAGGTCGAAATCGAGACCGGTGAGCTTGCGCTGCGCCTCGGCGCCATCGGCAGCGACGGTGACGCGGAAGCCGTTCTCGGCGAGATAACGATTGAGCAGCGCCCGGATGCGGGAGTCGTCATCGACCACCAGCAAATGCGCCGCATCGTCTGAAATACCTGTCTTGACCGCCATTCACTCCGCCCTCTGTCTGTCCCGCATCCCTCTGAGGAAAGCTTTTACGCCCTCCCGCACCTCCGCAGAAGCCCCTTCGAATGCCCGCTCAATGCGGCGCGATTGCGGCTCGGCAAGGGCAAGCGCCAGCTCTCGTCCCGATTTCGTCGGATAGAGCTTGCGCTGTCGCCGGTCTTCGGGGCCTGCAACCTGGCGAATATAGCCTGAATCGATCAGCTGTTTCAGCACCCTTGCGAGGCTCTGCTTGGTAATCTTCAGCGTATCGAGAAGATCGGCGACCGTCATACCGGGATTGCGGTTGACGAAATGCACGACGCGGTGATGCGCCCGGCCGAAACCGCTCTTTTCAAGGATGGCGTCGGGATCGGAAACAAAGTCGCGATAGGCGAAGAAGAACAACTCGATGATCTCGAAATCGATAATATCGGTATCTTCCATCGGCGTGGCCAGCGGCTCTGGTTTGCCTGCTTTCGGGCCGGTCTGTCGTGACACTCGGCATTTCCTTTCAGTTTCCGCGCATAACGGGAGACTTTCGCGAAGATATGTCAGCCTTATTGACATAAATTTGCGTCGCGGCCAGCTTCTCCGAACTCTGCGGCAGCGCCGCACGGTCTCTCATGTCCCTGGCATTTCTGGAAACCAAGTCCGTCCGGCACTCCGACGCAATACGCGATTTCCCCTTCCGTCTGTGGATAAAACGTAATGGGGACAACAATCAACAGGCATGGCGCCCGCATCGACGGTCGAGCTCCCGAAGCGCCAGGGGTTTAAGCATGCCTATATCGGTCCGATTGCCTGGCGCGAGACAGCAAGATGATGTTTCGGCGCAGGCCAATCGCATCAACCGGAAGTAACCTCGGTTTCGGAAATCGGTCCGTATCGCTTGCCGTCGATGATCTTCGAAGCGCTGACGAACGACTATGAGGTCTATCCGGCCGCAGTCGCCGCCGGATAAGAGCCTCACGCGATCGGTCCGGCCACTGCATAATTCCTCAAATCGGAACCGATTTAAGGATAAAATTACGCAGCCATTCAACGTGCTCCGGCAGCCTTTCCGCGTCCCAAAACAGGCGCGGCGCTGTCGGTAAACGTCTGCCGGGCCTTCTTTACCTGTGCGCCCGCGCCATGACCAGTCCGGCGAGCGTCGAGAGAATGCCGCCGCCGATCAGGCCGCCGATTCCGTCGGCGAGCAGGCCGGTCATAGCCGCTTCCCCGCCGACCATGCTGAGCAGCATGCCGCCGCCGACGCCGCCGATCGCGCCTGCGATCGTACGAGCGACGACATTGATCGCGTGCTGCTTCAAAGCGGCGCTCGCGGCATTGCCGCCGATTGCACCGGCTATCAATTGTGTGATGAGCGGAAGTAGCGCTTCCATGATTTCCTCCTCTGGCGATCTCCCCGATCGCCGATCCATGCCGAACCTTCGGCATATTAGGATTTTATCATATTTCGGAAGACAGCGTTAAGAAAATCAACCGATGCGGGATTAAGGCAGGGAGGACTGCCCTGAAACGAGGCGGCCCGACGTTCCGCCTCGCCTCAGTTCTTGCCGATTCACGTCATTGATAGACGTAGACGATCCGGCGCGTACCGGGATCGACCAGCACCGGCCGGTCGTTGATCCTCGTATAGCGGTACTCATAGTCGGGGATCGTCTGGAAGGTGACATCGGCAGGCACTTCCGCGCCGACGACGACATCGCCGCCAAGTCGCACCGTCTCACCCGGATTGGTGTCGATATAGGTGCGAACCGTCTCCGGCGGAGTGATGGTCTCGACCGACCCGACGGGGCCGAGCAGTTCGTCGCCCGGCGCCGGCTGCGGCTCGGCCGGAACGACGCTTGCGGTCGACTCGTAGGTGACGGCGGGAACGCCGATCTCGGCACGATGCTCCTCGACGATAACGCGGCTGCCGCCATGATCGACCTGCAGATAATCGGCATAGACCCAGCCGCGCATGCCGTTGACGTCGACACGGCACCATCGGCTGCCTTCGATGCAGCCGTCGAGGACTGCGGTGGAGCCGCGGGTGGCAAGACCGACCGAGGGATATTGCGGGCCGGGGCCAGCGCGGACGTTGAGATCATCGACCGTCGTCGCCATCATCTCCGCCTGCGCAAGACCGGCGCTCGCTATCAGCACCGCGCCCGCCAGCAGAATGTTTCTCTTTAAGGTCATGTGAGCGTCTCCTTGGTTTCGATGGGCTGACAACGTGTGGGGTTCCACGATGTTCCCATGCGCTCAGCCCGGCGGAACATCGCCTCTATGAGAATTCCTGCAAGTGCCTTGAAAAATTGAATAAAACCAGATTTCTTCGCGTGATGACGATGACAAAAGCAGGTATAAACTCTTGTTGCAGTCTGTCTTTTTGCCGTGAGGCCGACCGTAAATGGGAGAAGATTCCGGCTGTCCTGGCCGTGGTTTCGGACTATACCCTGGATATCCGAGACACCAAGCGAGGCACCTATGGGCATGCTCCAGGCCGGCATTATTCCGGTGACACCCTTCCAGCAGAACTGCACGATCTTCTTCGATCCAGATACCAAGGAAGGCGTCGTCATCGATCCGGGCGGCGACGTGCCGCTCATCCTGCAGGCGATCGCGGAAAACGGGTTGACCATCAAGGAAATCTGGCTGACGCATGGCCATCTCGACCATGCGGGCGGCGCCAGCGAACTGAAGGAGGCCCTCGGGGTCGATGTGGTCGGCCCGCATCAGGACGATCTGCCGCTGCTGCAGCGGGTCGAGAGCCAGGCTGCGAAATACGGCATATCAGGATTGCGTAACGTCGTGCCCGACCGCTGGCTGAAGGATGGCGACAAGATCTCCTTCGGCGCCCACGAATTCGAGGTCTATCACACGCCCGGCCATGCCCCCGGCCACGTCATCTATTTCAACCGCGCGCAGAATTTCGCCCATCTCGGCGACGTGCTCTTCAACGGCTCGATCGGCCGCACCGACCTGCCGGGCGGCGATCATCAGCAGCTTCTTGATTCGATCCGCGACAAGGTGCTGCCGCTCGGCGACGACGTCGGCTTCATCTGCGGCCACGGTCCCGGCAGCCGCATCGGCGATGAGCGGCGAAGCAATCCGTTTTTGCGGGAAATCTGACCTAGTGGAGAATGGGCGGCGAAGCTGCGCTCCGCCCGCTCACATCATCTTCCGGCCGTTCGGCACCGGCTGCTCGACGGCCGCAAGCACGATCGCGCCGTTCTCGTCCTCGAATCCCAGCGTCAGCACTTCCGAGCGGAACGGCCCGATCTGGCGCGGCGGGAAATTGACGACGCCGAGCACCTGACGGCCGATCAGGCTTTCCGGCATATAATGCACGGTGATCTGCGCTGAGGATTTCTTCGTGCCGATCTCAGGGCCGAAATCGATCACCAGCTTGATCGCCGGCTTGCGCGCTTCCGGAAAGGGGCTGGCCTCGATGATCGTGCCGACAAGAATATCGACACGCTCGAAATCGGCATAGGTGATCTCTTCGGCCATGTCGTCTCCGTCAGCCGGCCAGTTCCTCGGCCCGCTTGCGCGCCGCCGCGAGTGCCGCGTCGAACAGAGGCTGCATGCCGTCCTCTGCCATCAGCACGGCGAGCGCCGCCGCCGTCGTGCCGCCGGGAGAGGTCACATTCTCGCGCAGCCGCGAAGCGCCGTCGGGGGACTGGTGCAACAGTTCACCAGCCCCCGCGACTGTTTCCCGCGCAAGACGCATGGCGAGGTCCGCCTGCAGACCGAGTTTACGGCCTGCCTCCGCCATACATTCGACGAGATAGAAGACATAGGCCGGACCACTGCCCGAAAGCGCCGTCACGGCATCGATATCGGCTTCCGCAGGCACCCATTCGACAGGCCCCGAGACGCGCAGGAGGGAATGGACGCGCTCACGCTGCTGATCGCTGACCCCTGAATTGGCAAAGGCGCCGGTGACGCCGCGCCCAACCATGGCAGGCGTGTTCGGCATGGCGCGCACCATGGCGGCTTTACCAAGATGCTTCTCGAGGAAACCGAGCGTCTTGCCGGCCGCGACCGAGACGACGACCGTGTCCAGCCCGATCGCACTCTTCACCGCCGGCAGCACCGTCTCCATCACCTGTGGCTTGACCGCGAGGAACAGCACGCTTGCCTTCAAATCCGCCGGGAGCGCGGTCACATGGGTGGCGCCAGCTTCGTTGATCGTCGCCAGCATCGCCGGCGACGGACCGGGATCGACGATAATGACGGCCGAGCCCGGGACGCCGCTTTTCAGCCAGCCCGAGAGCATCGCCCCGCCCATGTTTCCGGCGCCGATTAAAAGGACGGGATTTGTCGAGGAGAAACGCTTCGTCGGCATCTTATGCCTCGCCGACCGTTTCGAACAGCACGGCTTCCATCGCCTTCGTCGCTTCCATGCCGGACCAGACGACGAACTGGAATGCCTGGAAATAGGCTTCGCAGGTATCGAGCGCGCTGGAAAGCAGCACCTCCACCTGACGGTTGGTGGGCTCTGCACCGCCGGCGAGCAGCAGCGACTGGCGGAAAATGACGACATCTTCCTGGCGCCAGAGATCGAAATGACCCATCAGCACCTGCCCGTTGATCGCCGAGAGCAGCTTGACCACCTCGTTGACCCTGATGTCGGGAACTTTGATATCGAAGGCGCAGCCAAGATGCAGCGCCTCGAACTCCTCCATCCAGGAGAAGGAGACGTGATAGTCCGTCCAGCGCCCCTCGACCGTCATCGCGATCTCGTCCTCGCCGGACCGTTCGAACGACCAGTCGTTGTTGGAGGCAACGTACTCGATCATATCGACCGGGTTCGACTGACGCTCGACTTCCAATTCCATCAGGTTCATGCAGCACCTTCTTGACCGGAACGAATGCGACTTAACTTGGTGTACGAACACAAGAAAGACACACGCAAATACCGGAAACCACCACTCGGATGATCGTTGAACCGCTGCCAGACTTAACGCAGATAACCTGCCCGGAGCTTACCAAGTCGCTTCGAATCATCATTTAAAATCAGTGTATAGCGCCCCTCGCCCCCTGCCAGCCCCCCGAACGGAAAATAGGACCGGCCACTGTGGAAAGGCTCTTCGAAATTCAATTCAGAAGGGAGAATAAGCGACTCTGCGAATTGGCTTTTTTGGCAGTGTCCACAGGTGGAAAACTCACCTGAATTTTTTGTGACAGATGCGGCATCTGCCAGGAAGACGTGCCGCACCTGCGTCATATCGGGACTTCAGTGCCCTTCGCCGGCAAGCTTCGCCTCGAGTGCCGCGATGCGGGCGGCGAGCGCCTCGTTCTCGTCGCGTGCCTTGATCGCCATCTCGCGCACGGCCTCGAACTCCTCGCGCTTGACGACGTCCATACTGTTCAGCCAACGCTCGGCCTGGGCGTTGAACGCGGTTTCGATCTCCTTGCGGACGCCCTGGGCGGCACCGGCCGCATCGGTCATCAGCTTGGCGAATTCGTCCATGATGCGGTTCGTTCCGGTCGTCATGGCGTTTTTCTCCCTTCGCATGAGGTGAATTCAGCCCTTCGGGGCCTCGAGGATTGAGGTAGGGCTTCACCATCGACGATGCAAGCGCTTTGCACGGGATAGCCCTCGGGAAGCGGCCGCAAACGGGCCATCACGAACAATGGACTTGACCGTCCGGGATCGCAGCGGCATGTTCCGCGCAACCAAACAGGTGGGAAAACCTTGCCGACAGCAGCCAATCTCCTTGCCATCATGCCTTTCCCGGATATCGATCCGATCGCCTTTTCGATCGGTCCGGTGGCGATTCACTGGTATGGTCTTGCCTATGTCGCCGGCATCCTGCTCGGCTGGGCCTATGCGCGCCGCATCGCCGCCAATGACAGTCTCTGGCCCGGCAACGTCTCGCCGATATCAAGGACGCAGCTCGACGATTTCATCGTCTGGGCAGCGCTTGGAGTCGTGCTTGGCGGTCGTCTCGGCTATATCTTCTTCTATGATCTCCCCGCCGTCATGCGCAGTCCCGTCCGTGCGCTCGAGATCTGGAACGGCGGCATGTCCTTCCATGGCGGCCTGACCGGCACGACGATTGCCATGATCCTCTTTGCCCGCCGCAACGCCATCCCTATCTGGAGCCTGTTCGACATCGTCGCTGCTGTCGTTCCCTTCGGGCTGTTTTTCGGCCGCATCGCCAATTTCATCAATGGCGAGCTCTGGGGTCGATTGACCGACGTGCCCTGGGCCGTGGTCTTCCCGACCGGCGGCCCGTTCGCCCGCCATCCGAGCCAGCTTTACGAAGCCGGCCTCGAAGGCATCGTTCTGCTGCTGGTGCTGGCCGCCCTCGTCTATTTCATGCGGGCACTGAAAAGCCCCGGTTTCATCACGGGTGTCTTTGTCTGCGGTTATGCGCTGTCGCGCATTTTCGTCGAATTCTTCCGCGAGCCTGACGCCCAGATCGGTTACCTCATCGGCACGAACTGGCTGACCATGGGCATGGTGCTCTCTTTCCCGATGATCCTGCTTGGCCTCTGGGCGATGCTGCGGGCCCGCCGCCAGGCTGCGCTGCAGCTCTGAAACGGCAGGACGCGCGACATGACCACCGCTCTAGGCGAAAAGATCAAGGCGATCATCCAGGCGAACGGCCCGATCAGCGTCACCGATTATTTCTCGCTGTGCCTCGCCGATCCCGAACACGGCTATTACCGCACCCGCGAGCCCTTCGGCCGTTCCGGCGACTTCGTCACCGCGCCGGAGGTCAGCCAGATTTTCGGCGAGATGATCGGCGTCTTCATCGTCCATGCGTGGCAGCGTCACGGCACGCCGGCCGACGTCCGCCTCGTCGAGATCGGCCCTGGCCGCGGCACGATGATGGCAGACATGCTGCGCGTCATCTCCCGCATCGCTCCACCGCTTTTCGACGCCATGACCGTGCATCTCGTCGAAACCAGTGAGCGCCTGCGCGACGTCCAGAGCCAGACGCTCGAACCCCACGGCGAGAAGATTTCCTGGCACGATGGCTTCGACGAAGTACCATCAGGCTTCACCTTGATTGCCGCCAACGAACTCTTCGACGCCATCCCGATCCGCCAGTTCGTCCGCATGCCGACGGGTTTCCGCGAACGCATGGTCGGCATCGACGCCGATGGCGAACTGACCTTCGCCGCCGGCGTCGCCGGCCTCGATCCCGCGCTTCTTCCCGAACCGGTGCAGAACGTGCCGGTCGGTACGCTCTTCGAGATCTCGCCGGCCCGCCAGGCGGTGATGATGGCGATCTGCGAGCGGCTGCGCGCCTTCGGCGGCACGGCGCTCGCGATCGACTACGGTCATCTCGTCACCGGCTTCGGCGATACGCTGCAAGCCGTGCGCATGCATGAATTCGACCCGCCGCTCGCCCATCCCGGTGAAGCCGATCTGACGAGCCATGTCGACTTCCAGCAGCTCGCCGAAACGGCGCTTGCGGCCGGCATCCATCTGAACGGCGCCCTGCATCAGGGTGATTTTCTGACCGGCCTCGGCATCCTCGAGCGCGCGGCCGCCCTCGGCCGCGACCGCGAGCCGCAAACCCAGCAGATCATCCAGACGGCGGTCGAAAGGCTCGCCGGCGCCGGTGAAGGCCGGATGGGCGAACTCTTCAAGGTAATGGCGGTCTCCTATCCCGCCGTCGATCTCATGCCCTTTCGCCCGGTGGATTGACAGGGCGCACGCGGCTGGTTCAACATCCCAGCGCAACAAGAACTTGAAGCGCGCCGCATATGCGATGCGCTTGGGATAATAACAAACCCCTTAAAAACCCCGGAATCACAGATGCAGGACGCGGCCTCTCCCGCACCGATCGAAAGCACGCTGCTGAACGAAGCGGCGGGCAGCACCATCCGCCACGGTTATTTCACTCGGGCCGGCGGCGTTTCCGAAGGGCTGTATCGCGGCCTCAATGTCGGCCTCAGCTCCAGCGACGAACGCGACAAGGTCCTGGAAAACCGCCGCCGTGTCGCCGCCTGGTTCGACCTGCCGGTCGAGCGGCTGGCAACCGTGCATCAGGTTCATTCCCCCGATGTCGTGACGATCCGCGCCAATTACGACGGTGCCCGCCCCGACGCCGATGCGATGGTGACGGCGGCCCCCGGCATTGCGCTTGGCGTGCTCGCCGCCGATTGCGGGCCGATCCTTTTCGCCGACCCCGACAACCGCGTCATCGGCGCCGCCCATGCCGGCTGGAAGGGCGTGCTGACGGGCGTGCTCGAAAACACCATTGCCGCTATGGAGGCGCTGGGTGCGGACCGCGGCAGCATCGTCGCCTGCCTTGGCCCCTCGATCAGCCAGGCAAGTTATGAAGTCGGTCCCGAGTTCGTCGAGCGTTTCGTCGCCGAGAACCCGGATGACGATCGCTTCTTCGTGCCTTCCGCAACATCAGGTCACGCCATGTTCGACCTGCCGGGGCTGACCGTCGATCGGCTGACGAAAGCCGGCGTGCGCGCCGAAAGTCTCGGCCTGTGCACCTATCCGGACAGCGAGCGCTTCTTTTCCTATCGCAGAACGACACATCGCAAGGAGCCGGATTACGGCCGCCAGATTTCCGCGATATCAATCAGGGAGACTTGAGCAGAATGGCACTGCACTTCGAAAAGGCTGAATTCGCAAGCCGGCTTGCGCGCCTCACCGAGAAGATGAAGGAAGAAAAGCTCGACGCCCTGCTGCTCTTCGCCCAGGAAAGCATGTACTGGCTGACCGGCTACGACACCTTCGGCTACTGCTTCTTCCAGACGCTGGTCGTCAAGAGCGACGGCACCATGGCGCTGATCACCCGCTCGGCCGATCTTCGCCAGGCCAGGCACACCTCGATCCTCGAGGACATCCATATCTGGGTCGACCGGGTCAATGCCGATCCGACGCTCGACCTGAAGAACCTGCTGGTCGAGATGGATCTGCTCGGCACCCGCATCGGCGTCGAATATGATACGCACGGCATGACCGGCCGCGTCGCCCGCCTGCTTGACGCGCAACTGACCACCTTCGGCCAGATCGTCGACGCCTCCTACCTCGTCAGCCGCCTGCGCCTGATCAAGAGCCCGACCGAGGTCGCCTATGTCGAGCGCGCCGCCGTTCTGGCCGACGATGCGCTCGATGCCGCAATCCGGTTGACGAAGCCCGGCGCCGACGAGGCCGATATCCTCGCCGCCATGCAGGGCGCGATCTTTTCCGGCGGCGGCGACTATCCCGCCAACGAGTTCATCATCGGTTCCGGCGCCGACGCCCTGCTCTGCCGCTACAAGGCCGGCCGCCGCAAGCTCGACGCCAACGACCAGCTGACGCTCGAATGGGCCGGCGCCTATGCGCATTACCACGCCGCCATGATGCGCACGATCGTCGTCGGCGAGCCGACACACCGCCATCGCGAGCTTTACAACGCCTGCCGCGAGACCATCGAGGCGATTGAGACCGTGCTGAAGCCCGGCCATACCTTCGGCGATGTCTTCGACATGCATGCCAGGATCATCGATGAGCGCGGCCTCGCTCGCCACCGGCTGAATGCCTGTGGTTATTCGCTCGGCGCCCGCTTCTCGCCGTCCTGGATGGAGCACCAGATGTTCCATGTCGGCAATCCGCAGCCGATCGAGCCGAACATGTCGCTCTTCGTGCATATGATCATCGCCGATTCCGACACGGGCACGGCGATGACGCTCGGCCAGACCTATCTGACGACAGCGGATGCACCGCGCCCGCTGTCCCGCCATCCGCTCGACTTCATCGGCCTCTGACCGGTGAGAATCCGGAATTGACAGACGACCATCCCCGCCCGCATAAATTCGGGTGGGGCTGATTGCAATTGTGGGAAGGACGGATCAAGGGATGACGCGAGCTGCGATTGTGCCCACGCTCCTGTTCGTCACAGCTCTGCTGACCGCTTGCAATACCACCGATGCACTGACGCCGCAGGTCGATATCGGCGATTCCTCCGGGGCGACATCGTCGAGCCCGGTGTCGCAGAGCGAAGCCGAGCGTTTGGCGGGTACCCGCCAGCCGGGTTTCGCGGCAAGTGCGCAGCAGGGCGGCTACCATCCAGCCTATAATCAGTCGCAGCAGGCCTATCGGCCCGGCAGCGGCGCGCCGCCGACGACGATGCAGCAGCAGGCAGACGCCCTGTCGCGGAGCGGCTCCTCGCCGGCCGCCTCTACTCCGATCGAGGGGCAATCGCTGCCACCGGCGGCGGCCAATGGCGGGCTTCCCGCACAGCCGGCTCAGCCGGCCGAGGCGCAACAGCCACAGCAGACCGCGGCCCTGCCGCCCAGTTCTTCCTCCGGCCGCGGCAATACCGTACGCTTCCTGCCGATCATCGGCGCGCCGGTGCAGGCCGTGACCCCGCTCTCACGTCAGCTCGGCGCCGAGGCGCGCGCGCACGGCCTTTCCATCAAGAGCTCGACCGATGCGAGCAGCGATTACATCCTCAAGGGCTATCTCTCAGCCTTCAGCGACGACGGCAAGGTCACAGTGGTCTATGTCTGGGACATTCTCGACAGCGCCGGCGGTCGCCTGCACCGCATCCAGGGGCAGGAAAGCGTGCCGGCGGCCGCGGCCGATCCCTGGGCAGGCGTTCCCGCCTCGGTCATGCAGCAGATCGCCTCGAAAACCATCGCGGAATTCTCCTCCTGGCGACAGACTCAGGGCGGTTAGTCACAAACTTTTTGCAAATATGAAAGCCTGTGGCACCTTTGCCCTTGCATTCATCGGGAAGCTGACTAAAAAGCGCGGCTATCAGCGCATAACAGGCGGACCAAAATGAAGGTTTTCGCAGGCAATTCGAACCGGCAACTCGCCGAAGCGATCTGCACCTATCTCAATGTTCCCTTGGGGAGAGCCAGCGTCCGAAGGTTTGCCGATCAGGAAATCTTTGTGGAAATCCAGGAAAATGTCCGCGGTGAGGACGTTTTCCTTGTGCAGCCGACTGCCTTCCCGGCCAACGACCACCTGATGGAACTGCTGATCATGATCGATGCGATGCGTCGTTCGTCAGCCCGTCGCATCACTGCCGTGCTTCCCTATTTCGGTTATGCGCGTCAGGACCGCCGCGCTTCCGGCCGTACGCCGATCTCCGCCAAGCTGGTGGCAAACCTGATCACCGAAGCCGGCGCCGACCGCGTCATGACGCTCGATCTCCACGCAGGTCAGATCCAGGGCTTCTTCGATATACCCACAGACAACCTCTTTGCGCTGCCGGTGCTGACCCGCGACATCAAGAGTCACTATGATCTCAGCAACGTCGTGGTCGTCTCGCCTGACGTCGGCGGCGTGGTTCGCGCCCGCGCGCTCGCCAAACGGCTGGACTGTCTTCTGGCCATCGTCGACAAGCGTCGCGATCGGCCGGGTGAATCCGAAGTCATGAACATCATCGGCGACATTGCCGGCAAGGACTGCCTGCTGATCGACGACATCGTCGATTCCGGCGGAACGCTCTGCAACGCGGCCGACGCGATGCTGGCCAAGGGCGCATCCAGCGTCACCGCCTATATCACCCACGGCGTTCTCTCGGGCGGCGCAGTCACCCGCGTGACCTCCTCGAAGCTGCGCGAACTCGTCATCACGGATTCGATCCAGCCGACCACCGCCGTGCTCTCGGCCCACAATATCCGCATCGTGACGACGGCGCCGCTGATCGGCGAAGCCATCAGCCGAACGGCCCAGGAAGAGTCCGTCTCCAGCCTCTTCGATTGACCGGCCGCTTCGATTGACCAGCCTCTTCAATAAAAAAGAGCCGGCATCGACCGGCTCTTTTTAATTTCTGCATCAGATGGACCAAGCTATTGCCGGGCAGGCCCTCCGAGCCGCGTCAACTGCTGGCCGTTGATCGTCGCGGAGCCGCCTTCGTTGACAGCGAAAGCCCAGAATAAATCGTCGTCCCGATCGTTGGCCTCGGTGAAGCGTGTGACTTAAAACAAAGAGGCCGGCACAAGGCCGGCCTCTTCATGTCTGATCCCAATTGATAACGCTCAAGGCTGCTGCGGCGGCGCAGGTACCGCATCCTGACCCTGATCCGGTTCCTGCTCCTGATCTGGCTCCAGCCCTTGATCTTGATCCTGATCCGGACCATCCGGCCCCTTGATCTGCTGGCCGTTGACGGCGACCGCACCATCGCGGCTGACGCTGATGTCCCACCGCGAGCGTCCATCCGCATCGGTCTTGGCGAAGCCTTTCACCATCATGATGCCGAAGGAGACCTGGTTGAGATCGGGATCGGTCTTGGCAAGCTCCTGAACTGCGGCGATCGTCTTGTCGAGATCGCGGGCGAGGATCGTCGCCTCCATCGAATAGTCCTTCTGGGTATCGACGCGCCCCTCGATCTTGCCCGTCATGTCGATGTCATAGACATCCGACTTGGCGCTGATCTTCGGAAACTCGACGGTGAGCCGACCATCGCGGAAGAGCTTCTTGCCCATCTCCTCACCGCTCGTCTCCGGCGCCTTCTCATTGAAATCCATCGCCATCAAGGCGTCGCCGAAACTTGCGAAGTCTAGATTCGGCATCGCGAGCTGCAGATCGAAGCTGGTCGGCAGGAAAGGCGAATAGCTTGCCGGCATCAGCGGGCTGTCGAAGCTGATCTCCTGCGCATTCATGCCGAAGCCGAAGCGCATCGCGTTGGTCGGCCCATCGATGGCGACGTTATAACCGAAGGCCTTGACGCCGCCGCTGCCCACCTGGGTGCTGACGGTCAAATTGTTGACCCCGATCGTCTCGCTGAACGAGGCCAGAAGCGGGAAGGCTTCCTTGAGGATTCCCTTGATCCTGTCGCTGTTTTCGGGGCTCAACTCCTTCTCCTCGACATGATCGAGAATGAAGAAGACCATCTCGCGGATCTGCTTCGCCGGCAGGCCGTTCACCTTGGCCTCGACATCGACCGAGTCGGCACGGATTTCAACGGGCGGCATTTGCGCGCCGGAAATCTGCTCGACGAAAGCCGACATCGAACCGCTGCCCGTAAGATCGATACGCCCGTTGCCGCCTGCGCTGTCCGTCGAACTCAGCTTTTGATCCATGCTGGCGATGCTGGCGCTGACTTCCTCAGTCTCGGACTTGCTGGTGAGCTTGATGTCCTTGGCCGTAGAAGTGGCGGAGCGCAGATAGCTGATCGCGGGATCGAAGACGCCGCTGTAAACAAGCGATGCGATAGAATAGGAGAAATCCGTCGGCTTCTCGTCCTTGCCTTTGAAATGGCCGGAGACGTTGAACTTGTTGTCGCCTTCGATATTCCAAAGCCCGCTATCGAGCGGTGTAGCGAACGTCGAGAACGGCGCCAGCCCGTTGATCGCGAATGTCGTGGGATCGGCCTTGGCAAGCAGCTTCGCCAGATCGTAGATGATCTCGTAGCGCGTGCCTGCCGGATTGACGGTGATCAGGCCGCTCTTTGCCAGATCTTCCGGAAGCAGCTTCGTCAGGGTACCTTTGAGCGCGTCGGCGCCGCCCTGATTGATCTCGACACCCTGGGCCGTAGTGACAAGGCAAAGTGCCAGCAAGCTCGTTGCCGTGACAAGTTTAAGACGCATAGTCCGATTTCTCCTCAGCCGCTTTTTGAATGCGGCATCCAAAGAGGTGAAGCGCGCCGATGTCAACCTCGGCCGCAGCGGGAATGCTGAATTTTGCCGCTTGCTGGACCGGGAATACGATCGCTGCGATGTCGGTTGCGATTTCGGCTTGCCGAAGCGCGTATTTCGCCGGAAAACAGCCTGAAACCGCAACTTGCGTTTCCGATCGACTTATAATATAGGCCACCGGTCCGCGTAGACACCCTTGGAGGCAACGCGGATGAGGTTGGGTTATACCCGCCTCCGGTTCGACGGAGCAAGGCATTGCCCGCCCGCCGAACTCTCCAAATAACCTCGAAAGGAATAGCCATGAGCCAGGAAACTTACGAGCTCAAGGCCGAGGCGCGCGAACGGGTTGGTAAGGGGTCCGCCCGTGAACTTCGCCGCAACGGTTTGATTCCCGCTGTCATCTATGGTGACAAGCAGGCCCCCATTGCCATCGCTCTCAACACCAATGAGGTGACGAAGCGCATTCATGCCGGTGGTTTCATGACCACCGTGGCGACGATCGAAGTCGGCGGCAAGAAGTACAAGGTTCTGCCGAAGGACTATCAGCTCGATCCGGTCCGCGACTTCACGATGCATGTCGATTTCCTGCGCGTCTCCGGTAACACCCAGGTGAGCGTCGAAATCCCGGTTCACTTCGTCAACGAAGCGAAATCCCCGGGCATCAAGGTCGGCGGCGTTCTGAACATCGTTCGCCATGAAGTCGAAGTTCATTGCCCGGCCGATGCGATCCCGGAATTCTTCAATGTCGACCTCAGCGGCAAGAAGATCGGCGACAGCATCCATATTTCGGAAGTCACCCTGCCGAAGGGCGTCACCCCGGTCATCGACCGCGACTTCACGATCGCGACCATCATTGCCCCGGCTGCCGGCATCGACGAGACTGCTGCCGAAGGCGAAGCCGAAGCCTAATCGCTTCGACCAATTTGTAAAGCATATGGCCCGCTTTCCCCTGGAAAGCGGGCTTTTCATTGCCCGGCAACTGCCCCGTTTCAGCAACATTTAACAAATTCGTGAAAGCATGCTTCGTCAGCTGCGAAGAAGCCCGCCTTGACGCGCGACAGGAAATATGGCCGGCCTGGGGGAGTAAACGGAACCATGAACAATTCCGTTGAGAACAGATTTTTTGCGATAGTTTGCGGTGCGCTGCTTGTTTTTGTCGCTCCGCTTTTTGTTCTCTTCCTTTTTCTTTCCTCGGAACGGGCCGATAAGGAAATACGCGACCATATCTCCGTTCTTCTTGTCGCCAATGCCCAGGCGCTGGCCAAACCCCTGTGGGACCTCGATGAGGACAGCGTCACCCAGATCAGCGCGACGGTCGTTTCCCAGGGCGCCATCGTCAAGGTCGAGGTGCGGGATCAGTCAGGCCAGCTCGACGTCAGCCAGTCCACCATTCCGCGCTCCTTCGACGGCCAGCTCGTGCAGGTGTCGCGCGCCATCATCTACAACACCGTCGACGGTCCGAAGAATCTCGGCAGCATCAGCGTCTATTATCCCGCACTCGGCCTGTTTTCCGGCCTGAAGCAGGAAGAAGTCGTCTTCATCTCGATCTTCATTTTCGCGGTCCTGACCGTTTTCGGCACGGCGCTGATCGGCAACCGTTTCTTCGTGATCCAGCCGCTGATGCGGCTGACGGCGGCGATCGAGGCCACCCGCCAGCTGGGCTCCCGCCATCATGTCGACTGGCAGTCGAATGATGAGATGGGACGGTTGGCCCGCAGCTTCAACGAGATGCAGACCAAGCTTGAAAGCGAGGAAAAGGAGCTGAAGCTTGCCCACCGCCGCGCCACCGACATCTACAATCTGACGCCCGCCATGCTCTTCTCGCTCGACGAGGAGGATCGCATCACCGCCGTCAGCGATTACTGGTTGCTGGCCACTGGGTATAACCGCGCCGCCGTTATCGGCCGCAACTTCGCCGATCTCGTCACATCAAACACCCGCGACAAATTCGTCAAGCGCCGGCTGGCCGAAAGCGGCATGACCGTCACCGTCAAGTTTGTCTGCCTGGACGGCCGCACTATGGACGTCCTCATCATGGAATCGGAAGCGGGAGCCGGCGCTCATGACCGCCTGTCGCTCTCGGTCATGACCGATGTGACCGAACTCAAGGCCTCCGAGGACCGCAACCACCGCCAGGCAATCACCGATCACCTGACTGGCCTTCTCAATCGCCAGGGCTTCGAAGCCGTCCTCGACAACAAGATCGCCGCCGCCGACGCCGCCGGCCAGGAACTCGCCTGTCTCTTCGTCGATCTCGACCGCTTCAAGTGGATCAACGACAATATGGGCCATGCCGCCGGCGACGTGGCGCTGATCGAACTCGTCGAGCGTCTGAAGACCCATCTTGCCCCCTCCGACGAAGCGGCCCGTCTCGGCGGCGACGAATTTGCCATCCTGCTACCGGCCAAGGACGCCGCAAAACGCGCCAAGGTGATGTGCGAACAGATCGCCTCGATCTTCGAAACGCCCTTCACCCCGGACATGCATCTGAGCGCTTCCGTCGGCATCGCCATCTATCCGCACCATGCGGCGACCGCGGCCGAACTGCTGCAGAAATCCGACATGGCGATGTATGCCAAGAAACGCGACGGCAAGAACGGCGCGCAGCTCTTCGACAACGCCATGCTCGACCGGGCCCGCAGCCGCGCCGAGATCGAGGCCAATATCGAAGCCGGCCTCGTCGACAACTGGTTCGAGGCCTTCCTGCAACCGATCGTCAACCTGAACGGCCGCGGCATTGCCGGTTTCGAGGCGCTGATGCGCCTCAACCATCCGCAGAAGGGCTTGATGCCGCCGGCCGAGATCATCAGCGTCGCCGAGGAGACGGCAAAGATCGTCCGGGTCGGCAACGTCATCATGGAAAAGGCGATCGCCAACCTCGCGAAGATTTCCCGCATATCGGGCATGCAGGATACCTATCTCGCCATCAACTTCTCGCCGCTGCAGTTCGAGCCGGCGCTGCCGGCCCGTCTTGCCGCCATTGTCGGCCGCCACGGCATCCGTCCTGAGCGCATTGTCGTCGAAATCACCGAAGCCGTGCTGATGCACGACAACCCGCAGATCCGCATGATCGTCACGGAACTCCGTCGCTTCGGCTGCCGCATCGCGCTCGACGACTTCGGGACCGGCTATTCGTCGCTGAGCTACCTCAACCGCTTCCCCGTAGACATCATCAAGATCGACCAGTCCTTCACCCGTGCGATCAACGACGGCGACGACGACGTACGCCAGAAGAGCCGCATGCTGATCGAAGGCATCACCACGCTTTCGCACAAAATGAACTGCACCGTCATTGCCGAGGGCATCGAGACCGAAGAGGAATGCCGCACGCTCCATCAGATGGGGCTTGACTACGGCCAGGGCTACCTCTTCCATCGTCCGCAGCATGCAACCGCGCTCATCGAGCAACTGGTAGGCTCACAATCGGCCGTGGCACGCGCCTCGTGAATGAAGAACGAAGGAGATGATATGATGAAAAAGCTCCTGCTTCTCGCATGCCTGGCGCTGCCCTGCGCCGCCCATGCGCAAACCGTGACCTTCACGACTGAGGACTATGCCCCCTTCAATTATCGCGAAGGCAAGGAGATCAAGGGCGCCACCGTCGAGCAGGTCGAAAAGGTGATGGCCGCGATCGGCGTGGACTACACGATCGAGATCATGCCCTGGGCGCGCGCTTTCGGCCTTGCCCGCACGGCGCCGATGACCTGTGTCTTCGCAACCGCCCACAACGGCGCACGCGACCCGCTGTTCAAATGGGTCGAGCCGCTGCTCATCGACCGCAACATCCTGATCACCCGCAAGGGCTCGGGCGTCATCGCCAACAATCTGGAAGAGGCAAAGAAATATACGGTCGGCACTCAGCGTGAGGATTACACCGAGACGATCCTGAAAGAGAAGGGCTTCACCAAGCTCGATGTCGCCAGCGACTTCAACGCGACGCTGCGCAAGCTGCTCGGCGGACGCATCGACATGATGCCGATCTCCGAACTCTATTTCGAAAAGCTGAAGGCCGACCAGCCGGTGGAGATGGTGACCGTGCTCTCCGCCCAGCCGATGAGCATCGCCTGCGAGAAGAGCTTTCCGGACGATCTGCTCGTCAAGATGCAAGCTGCCCTCGACAAGCTGATCGCCGATGGCGACCAGAAGCAGATCTTCCTGAAATACGGCATGAATCTGTCGCAGTGACTGCGACGGATACTGCCCTTTCCGCTTGACTTTGCGGTCATTTACAGGTGGTGAACGGCGGGAAATTCTAGCAAGGAAAAACAGACCATGCTGATCATCGCGGGTCTCGGCAATCCTGGCGGCAAATACGCCGGCAACCGCCACAATATAGGCTTCATGGCCGTCGACGCCATTCATCGGCGCCACAGCTTCTCGCCCTGGTCGAAGAAATTCAGGGCCGAGATCGCCGAGGGCGAGATCGGCGGCGAGAAGGTGCTGCTGATCAAGCCGCAGACCTTCATGAATCTCTCCGGCGAATCCGTCGGCGAGGCGATGCGTTTCTACAAGCTCCAGCCCGCCGACCTCGTCGCGATCTACGACGAACTCGATCTTGCCCCGGGCAAGGCGCGGCTTAAGACCGGCGGCGGCCATGGCGGCCATAACGGCATCAGGTCGCTGGACGCCCATTGCGGCCGGGAGTACCGGCGGCTGCGCCTCGGCATCGGCCATCCGGGCGTCAAGGAAATGGTGCAGAACCACGTGCTCGGCGATTTCGCCAAGGCCGACAAGGTCTGGCTGGAGCCGCTTCTCGACACCCTCGCCGACAATGCCGACATGCTGGTGCGAAACGAGGATTCGCAGCTGATGAACAAGATCGCGCTGGCGCTCGGCGGCAAGGCCGAGGAAGAGAAGCCGCGGAAGGAAAACAAGAATACCGAAAAGAAGCCGGCCGGCCAGTCGCATATCCATCAGGCCCGCAACCACAATCAGCCGAAGCTGCCGGCCAGCGGCCCGATGGCCGACATGTTGAAGAAGATGTTCGGCAACAAGGGGGAATGAGGTCGGTGCCGGTTCACGACCAGGACCAGGATTTCGCCATCCGCCCGGCCGCCGTCGGCGATCTTCCCGGGCTGATCACCCTCTACCAGCATTTGAATTCGACCGATCCGGTTCTCGACAAGGCCATGGCCGAAGAGCGCTTCTCCGCCATCCTCGCCCAACCCGGCATGACCCTCTTCATCGGCTTTGCCGGCGATCTCGCTGCGGCCACCGTCACGCTGATCGTCGTGCCGAACCTGACGCGGAACGGCGCCTCCTATGCCCTGATTGAAAACGTCGTCACCCACGCCGATCACCGTCGGCGCGGTTATGCCGGCGCCGTCATCGGCCATGCCGTGACGGAGGCCTGGAAAGCTGGCTGCTACAAGGTGATGCTGCTCACCGGCTCGAAAAACCCGGCGACCCTGCGCTTCTACGAGAATTGCGGCTTCGTGCAGGACAAGACCGGCTATCAGATCCGCAGCACCTGAATCCGCAGCATCTATTCTTCCGGCTCCGTTGTGAACATCAGCGGAAAGCCCATGCCCTTGGCAAGGTCGATGCCCTCCTTGGCCTTGGTCTCGGCGATATCCCTGGCGCAGACCACGACCACGCAGGAACCGAGCTTGTGCGCTGTTATCATCACCCGGTAGCCCGTCTCCTCGCTCATGCGGAACACGGCCTTCAAGATCACGATGACGAATTCGCGCGGCGTATAATCGTCATTAACGAGAATGACCTTGTAGAGCTTCGGCTTATCCAGCTTCGGCCTCACCTTGGTCTTCGGTTTCAGGGCAATGTCATTGTCACTCATCGGAAAAATCCAGCCGTTGATGACATGGGGTCAGGAATGTTCAAACCAGCTAATCAGTGTCGATGACGAATTTTCGACGGTCAGCCGCCACAGCTCCCGGCCTCAAACAGGCAGGATCTAGTCCCCGGCTTCGGCGTAGAGAGAAGCAATTGCATCTGCGTGGGAGTGACCTGGCATTCTGGTGAAATCCGCAATGCGTCGAAAATCTCAGTCGCATTCAAAAATAGGCCAGCACCGATCCATCGGCAAGTGAGCAGCGGTAAAAGCTCTCTAAGACTTGACCATATTGCTCCTTTATCCCATAGGCACCAGCAAGGAATTCAAGAACAGCAGGTTTTAGCCATGGGCTTCAAATGCGGCATCGTCGGTCTGCCGAACGTCGGCAAATCGACCCTCTTCAACGCGCTCACCAAGACGGCGGCTGCGCAAGCGGCAAACTATCCCTTCTGCACCATCGAGCCGAACACCGGCGAAGTCGCCGTGCCCGATCCGCGCATGCGCAAGCTTGCCGACATCGCCAAGTCGAAGGAACTGATCCCGACCCGCATCTCCTTCGTCGACATTGCCGGCCTTGTGCGCGGCGCCTCGAAGGGTGAAGGTCTCGGCAACCAGTTCCTCGCCAATATCCGCGAGGTCGATGCCATCGTCCACGTGCTGCGCTGCTTCGAAGACAGCGACATCACCCATGTCGAAGGCCGCATCAATCCCGTCGCCGATGCCGAGACGATCGAGACGGAACTGATGCTCGCCGATCTCGAAAGCCTGGAGCGCCGCACCGAGCAGACGCGCAAGCGCGCCACCAGCAAGGACAAGGATTCGATGGCGATGCTGCCGATCATGGAAGCCTCGCTGAAACTGCTCAACGAGGGCAAGCCGGTACGCACGCTGCTGTCGACGCTCGATGCCGAGGAAATCGCCATCCTCAAGGGCCTCAACCTTCTGACCTCGCATCCGGTCCTCTATGTCTGCAACGTCGCTGAGGCCGAGGCTTCGACAGGCAATGAATTCACCGAGGCTGTCGCCGTTATGGCTCGGGAACAGGGTGCCGAAACCGTCGTCATCTCGGCGGCGATCGAGGCCGAGGTCGCCCAGCTTCCCGAGGATGAAGCCAAGGAATTCCTTTCCGCCCTCGACCTTGACGAGGCGGGCCTCGACCGGCTGATCCGCGCCGGCTACAAGCTGCTCCACCTCATCACCTATTTCACCGTCGGCCCGAAGGAAACGCGGGCCTGGACGATCGAGCGCGGCACCAAGGCGCCGCAGGCCGCCGGCGTTATCCATTCGGATTTCGAACGCGGCTTCATCCGCGCCAACACCATCGCCTATGACGATTACATCAAATACAACGGCGAAGTCGGCGCCAAGGATGCCGGCAAGGCGCGTGACGAAGGCAAGGAATACGTCGTCCAGGACGGCGACGTCATCCATTTCCGCTTCAACACCTAAATAAGAAATGCTGCCGCCTTAACCAGGCGGCAGCCTGTTTGCGATTGCCGGGGGCAGTGCCCGCAGCACCAGCCGTCGCAGCGGCATCCAGCCTGTTCCGATAATGAGAACGATCGCGCCCACGACGATCAGCGTCGTGAAAATGTAGGTGTCGACAGTCGCGCTTCCGTGCCGGAAGACGCTGAAGATCGCAACACCGAGTGATAGCAGCCCCGAGGTGACGAAAGCGCGGCGATCGATGATCAGACCGATCAGCATCAGCGCCGCCACGGTCGCGACGACCACGGGGGTCTGGGCCGACATGTTCGCCAGGTCGAAGATACGGCCGCCTTCTCCTAGAGACAGCAGAGAAACGGTGCTGTAGAGCAGCGCCGGCGCCGCACCGAGATGCAGCCAGAAAGCAATATCCGAGCGCGTCGTCCGGCGCAGCCGGTCGCCGAGATCGAAATAGAGCGCCATCGCGAAGAGGCCGAGCGCGCAGACGAGGGACACCGCAGCCAGCAGGGCAAGATGGTCGACGAAAAATGCGGGATTGCCGCTTAGCCATTGCGCTAAACGTAAAAGCAGGGTGAGCACCAGGGCAAGTATCGACATGATGGCGAGCGCCAGCGTCAAGGGCACGCGATAGCGGGCATAGTAGATGCCGAGAAGGATCGGGAAGCCGGCAATGAACTGCGTGAGGTCCGCCCCTATCTCGAAGGTCCACGGCGTAAAGACACGGGACATCAGCAAAAATATCCAGCAGACCAGCGCGATCGTCAGGCCGACGGCCGGCAGGGCGAGCCGCTGACGCCGCACGAGAATTTCCGAAAGCACGAGGATAGCGGGCGGCACCGCGTAAAGCGGCGCAAGCCCCCAGAGGCCGCCGAGCGCCACGACGACGCCGATGGTGATCAGCACGTCGTGGAAGCCGCGCACGAAACGCGGCGTCTCCGCATCCGACCAGGCCTGTCCTTCAGACGCCATTGCCGGCTGCGCCTCGGCGACGGCCACACCGTGCGCGATCAGAAACGGCAGAAGCCGCTCTCCGGCCTCCGGCGAAATCAGTCCCTGGCGCCCCGCCTCGTCGAGTATCGACCTCAGTTCCGTCATGCCGGTTTATCTCCCCGGAATCATTGAGCCCACGCGGATGCTATTGTAAGCATTGTGCGCTGCATATGGCGGGAGGAGCGAATGTCGGCAGAAAAGCTTTCCTTCGAGGATTTCCAGCCCGGCCGCCGCTTCGCGCTCGGCCCGAAGCTGGTGATCGCCGAGGAAATCATTGAGTTCGCAAGCGAATTCGACCCGCAGCCGATGCATCTCGATGAGGCGGCCGGCCGCGCCAGCATTCTCGGCGGGCTCGCCGCGTCCGGCTGGCACACCTCTTCGATGTTCATGCGCATGATGGCCGACAGCTATGTGCTGCATTCGCTCTGCGAGGGTGCACCGGGCGTCGATCTGATGGAATGGCGCAAGCCGGTGCTTGCCGGCGACACGCTGTCTGGCCATTCGACCGTCCTCGAAGCTCGGCCGATGCGCTCGCGCCCCGGCATGGGCATCGTCAAGTTTCGTCACGAGGTCGGAAACCAGCGCGGCGAACTCGTCTGCGTCTCGGAGAATTCGGTGATGATCCGCATGCGCCCCACCTCGGAGCTGTCAGCATGAGAATGTCGGAACTTTACGCCGTCGGCGAGAAGGTCGAGATCGGCAGCTACGCCTTTACCGAGGAAAACATCATTCGTTTCGCGACGCACTACGATCCGCAGCGTTTCCACATCGACAAGGAAGCCGCCAAGGACACGCTCTTCGGCGGCCTCTGCGCTTCGGGCTGGCACACCACGGCCGCCTGGATGCGGACCTTCCTCGCCTTTTGGGAAAGGCAGAGCGCCGCACTCGCGCAGGAGGGCCTGACGTCGCCGAACCTCGGCCCCTCGCCCGGCTTCCAGAAGTTGCAATGGCTGCGGCCGGTCTTCGCAGGCGACGTCGTCACCTATTCCGTCGCCTTCCTCGCCAGCCGGCCGCTCACGTCGCGGCCGGGCTGGCACCTCAACACCATCCTCTGCGAGGGCGTCAATCAAAACGGCGATGCCGTCATCCGCTTCGAAAGCAGCGTGCTCGAATTCGACTAACGCTGCCGCATAGTAGCCACGGACTCAGTGACCGGAGAATTCGACCAGCGTGTGCACGACGACGCCAAGCTCTTCCAGCTTCTTGCGGCCGCCGAGATCCGGCAGATCGATGACGAAGCAGGCGCCGACCACTTCGGCGCCGATTTGGCGCAGCAGCTTCGTGGCACCCACCGCCGTGCCGCCGGTAGCGATCAGGTCGTCGACCAGGATCACCTTCTCGCCGGGCTGCACCGCATCGCGATGCATCTCCATCTCGTCGACGCCATATTCCAGGCTGTAGGCGATGCGCACGGTCTCGTGCGGCAGCTTGCCCTTCTTGCGGATCGGCACAAAGCCCGAGGAAAGCTGGTGCGCCACCGCGCCGCCGAGGATGAAGCCGCGCGCCTCCATGCCGGCGATCTTGTCGATCTTCATGCCCGCATAGGGCTGCACGAGTTCGTCGACTGCTCGGCGGAAAGCCCGGGGGTTGCCGAGCAGCGTGGTGATGTCACGGAAGATGATGCCCGGCTTGGGATAGTCGGGAATGGAGCGGATGCTGGCTGCGAGCTCCGAAGTCGTATTGTCCATGGAAAATCCATATCTGCGAGCGCATGAAACTGGCCGCACCCTATCAATTGACAGGAATGGAACCAACAAAAAAGGCGGCCTGCAAGCCGCCTTTCGAATTCCGGTAGGGAACGCTCAGTGTTCCTTGTTGGCGTAAACCGAGCGCTTCGTCAGGTAGATCAGCACCGTGAAGATCGCCAGGAAGATCATGACCATGAAGCCGGTGCGCTTGCGCTCTTCGAGATGCGGCTCGGCGGCCCACATCAGGAAGGCGGAAACGTCCCTGGAATACTGCTCGACGGTCGCCGGCGCGCCGTCGTCATAGGTCACCTGGCCGTCGGAGAGCGGCTTCGGCATGGCGAGGACGGCGGCGGCATGGAAATAAGGGTTATAATGTCCACCCTGAGGCACCTGGAAACCGGCCGGCGGCTCTTCATAGCCGGTCAGCAGCGAGTGGATGTAGTCCGGTCCGCTTTCCTGATATTGGGTGAAGATATCGAAGACGAATTGCGGGAAACCGCGCTCGACCTCGCGGGCCTTTGCGATCAACGAAAAGTCGGGCGGAGCCGCGCCATTGTTGGAAGCAGCCGCCGCTTCCGCATTGGGGAAAGGCGACGGGAAGTGATCGGAAGGGACCGCCTTGCGGGTAAACATCTCGCCGGCGGCGTTCGGGCCATCCTGGACCTCGTAATTCGCGGCGAAAGCCTTCACCTGCGCCTCGGAATAACCGAGCTCGTCGAGCATGCGGAAAGGCACAAGGTTCATCGAATGGCAGGCGGAACAGACTTCGGTATAGACTTTGAGGCCGCGCTGAAGCTGAGCCTTGTCGTAATGACCGAACGGTCCGGCAAAGCTCCATTCTTCCTCTTTCGGCTCCTTCAGCGGATAGTGCGGCGTCGCGCCTTCCTCGTGATGGGCAGGTGCTGCTCCATTCGCGGGCGCCGCTTCCTCGGCGAAGGCTGCGCTGCCGAGAACGACAGCGACGGCGAGCGGCAGAATGCTTGCAACAAGCGTTTTCATATTTCTATTCCCTTCCGTCGCGCGCTTACGCATTGGCCGCTGCACTGGCGGCAGCTGTCTTGTTGCGCTTTTCGAGCACCGCTTCGGTGATCGAGTTCGGGATACGGCGCGGCGTTTCCACCAGGCCTAGAACTGGCATCGCGACCAGGAAGAAAGCGAAGTAGAGGAGTGTGCAGATCTGCGAGATCGTGGTGAACAGCCCTTCCGCCGGCTGCGAACCGAGCCAGCCGAGGATGATCGCATTGATCACGAACAGCCAGTAGAACAGCTTGTACCAGGGGCGGTAGACGGCCGAACGGACCTTCGAGGTATCGAGCCACGGCAGGAAGAACAGCACGATGATCGCGCCGAACATCACCAGCACGCCGCCGAGCTTGGAGTCGATCGGGCCGATGTTGAAGGTGATCGAGCGCAGCATCGCGTAGAAGGGCAGGAAGTACCATTCCGGAACGATGTGGGCCGGCGTCTTCAACGGGTCAGCCGGGATGTAGTTGTCGGCATGGCCGAGGAAGTTCGGCAGGTAGAAGACGAAATAGGCATAGACCAGCAGGAAGACCGAAACGCCGAGCGCATCCTTCATCGTCGCATAGGGCGTGAAGCGAACCGTGTCGGTCTTCGTCTTGACCTCGACGCCCGTCGGGTTGGTCTGGCCGACGACATGCAGCGCCCAGATGTGCAGGACGACGACGCCGGCGATCATGAAGGGCAGCAGGTAGTGCAGCGAGAAGAAGCGGTTCAGCGTCGGCTGGTCGACGGCAAAGCCGCCGAGCAGGAACTGCTGGATCCATTCGCCGACCAGCGGGAAAGCCGAGAAGAAGCCGGTAATGACCGTCGCACCCCAGAAGGACATCTGGCCCCAGGGCAGGACGTAGCCCATGAAACCGGTCGCCATCATCAGGAGGTAGATGACCACGCCAAGGATCCAGAGGATTTCGCGCGGCGCCTTGTAGGAGCCGTAGTAAAGACCGCGGGCGATGTGCAGGTAGACGGCGACGAAGAAGAAGGATGCGCCGTTGGCATGCATGTAGCGCAGCAGCCAGCCGTGGTTGACGTCGCGCATGATCTTTTCAACGGAGTTGAAGGCGATCGTCGTGTCGGCGGCATAGTGCATGGCGAGCGTGACACCCGTCAGGATCTGCACCACCAGCATGACGGCGAGCATGGCGCCGAAGGTGTAGGCATAGTTCAGGTTACGCGGAACCGGATAGGCGATGAAGCTGTCATAGACCATGCGCGGCAGCGGAAGGCGCGCATCGACCCATTTCTCGAGGCCGGTTGATGGCTCGTAGCTGGAATGGCCACTCATTAATCAGTCTCCCCTCAACCGATCTTGATTTTGGTATCGGACAAAAATGAAAAGGTCGGAATCGCCAGGTTCTGCGGCGCAGGACCCTTACGAATACGGCCGGCCGTGTCGTAGACCGAGCCATGGCAGGGACAGAACCAACCATTGTATTCGCCGGCCTGGCCGAGCGGCACGCAGCCGAGATGTGTGCAGGTGCCGATCATGACGATCCAGTTTTCCTTGCCCTTGCCGCCCGAACGGTCAACACCCGTTGCCTGAGCGTCGACAGGAAGGTTTGCATTGCGCGCGACCGGATCCTTGAGGTCCGACAGCGGAACATCGGCTGCGGCCGTCACTTCTTCCGGGGTACGGTTACGGATGAAGATCGGTTTGCCGCGCCATTTGACCGTCAGCGACATGCCGGGCTCGAGGCTGGCAACGTCGACTTCGATGGAGGCGAGAGCGAGCGTCGAAGCATCAGGACGCATCTGATCGATGAACGGCCAAGCGACCGAAACGGCGCCGACGGCGCCTGCCATACCAGTGGTGAGATAAAGGAAATCACGGCGAGTGGGTTCGCCCATGCCCTCGCTTGTCGTTTCGTGTTCGCTCACGGCTAACATCCTCTGCGCAATTTTCGCGGAATTCCGCCCTACCCCCTCTACCGGCGAATCTCTCTGGACACAATTCGGCCATAGATTCCCCGGCAATCCGGCGCGTTCTATGCTTGATCGCAAATTATGTCCAGCCTTGACAAGGGGATGAGGGCACAATGTCGCGGGAAATTTCGGATGAATTTTTTAAGGCAAACACGCGCTCGCCATTATGTTGCATTGCAACAAAAAAGCCGGCGTGATAGGCGCAGTCACAACCACGCCAGCGAGCCGGACCGGAGCGGATGAGAGACACGATTTTTTGCGTATTCAGCGTCCTCACCACCCTCGTCCTCGCCATCGTCTCTCTGCGCTATGTCAAAGATTTCTACCTGCTTTCCTTCTTTTACAGCTTCCAGCTCCATCTGGCGGCGGCCGCGTCGGCCGCCTCGATCGCGGCCCTTCTCGTCAAGCGGCACTGGTATGGGTTTCTGACGCTCGGCGTATCGCTGGTTCTTGCCGTCCACGGCGCCGTGATGATGCGCGAATTCGTCGAGCCCGCGGTCGATCAAAGCCGCCCGGTCCTCTTCAAGCTGATGTCCTTCAATATCGAGAACGATAATTTCGCGAACGGGGCAGCGATCGCCGACATGGCCATTGCCTCAGGCGCCGACGTCGTCAACATCCTGGAGGCCGAACCGCTGCTGTCGGAATTGCCGCGGCTGTTGAAGACCTACCCTTATTACATCGGCTGCGGTGTCGGCATGGAGCAATGCGATACGCTGGTCCTGTCGAAGCGCCCGCTTATCGAACCTCGTATCCGCAGCCTCGGGCTCCTATGGCGCAACCGGCTGACGATCTCGACGATCGATTTCGACGGCCAGAAGGTCAATTTCCTCGCCGCGCACCTGACCAAACCCTATTACGACGAATTCCACGGCCTTGAGATCGCAGACCTCGCGGAGATTATCCCTTCCCTGCCGGGACCGCTCGTTCTTGCCGGTGATTTCAATACGTCGATTCTGGCGCCCGACGTGCAGTATCTCATGCGCAGCCAGGGCCTGGGCACGGCATCGCTGGAGCCGGCGACATGGCCAATCCGCGCCGGTGCTTTCGGCATTCCGATCGATCATATCTTCAGCAGGGCGCCCCTGCGGCTGAAATCGGTCCGCCGCATCGAGGACAGTTTCGGATCAAACCATTTTGGCCTCATGGCGGAATTCGTCGTCGACCCTTGAGCCCACATCCTCGTCCGTCGCGAGGAAGCCGCCGGACTGGCGTGCCCAAAGTTCGGCATAGAGCCCGCCGCGGCGAAGCAGTTCGTCATGGCTGCCCTCCTCGATGATCCGGCCGAGATCGACGACGATCAGCCGGTCGAGTGCGGCGATCGTCGACAGCCGATGGGCGATCGCAAGCACCGTCTTGCCTTCCATGATCCGGTGGAGATTGGACTGGATCGCTTCCTCCACTTCCGAATCGAGCGCCGACGTCGCCTCGTCGAGAACAAGGATCGGGGCATCCTTCAGCATGACGCGGGCAATGGCGATGCGCTGGCGCTGCCCGCCAGACAGTTTGACGCCGCGCTCTCCGACATGCGCATCGAAACCTCTGCGGCCCTGCTGATCCTGCAGGCGGGCGATGAAGTCGATGGCTTCGGCGCGCTTGGCCGCCTCGACCAGCCCCTCCTCGCCGGCATCCGGCCGTCCGAACAGGATATTGTCACGCACCGAACGGTGCAGCAGCGAAGTGTCCTGGCTGACGACGCCGATCTGCATCCTGAGCGATTCCTGCGTCACGGCTGCAATATCCTGGCCGTCGATGAGAATGCGGCCGTCCTGGATGTCGTAGAGCCTTAGAAGCAGGTTCATCAGGGTCGACTTCCCCGCCCCCGAACGGCCGACGATTCCGACCTTTTCGCCCGGTCGGATGGTCAGGGAGAAATTCTCGACGACCGGCTGATGACCCTTGCCGTAGCGGAAGGAAACATTGTCGAAGCGGATGCCGGGATGCCGGATCACCAGGTTTTTGGCATCGGCCCGGTCGACGAGCCCCAGCGGCTGCGAGATCAGTTCGGCGGCGTTCTGGATGGTGCCGAGATTGCGCATGATGCCGTTGAATTGCGTCATCAGCCGTCCGAGCAGGAAATTCAGCCGGAGCACCAGCGCCAAAGAGAATGCCACAGCACCGGAGCTGACCAGGCCGCGCAGCCACAAATCGACGCTCAGCCCCGCCATCGTCACAATCATCAGGCCGGAGAGCAGCGCCATGGAGGCCCTGACACCGGTGATGAACCGCGTGAAACGCAGCACCGTATCCTGATAGATATCGAAGCCCTGCCGCATATAGCGGTCGCTCTCCTCATCGCGCGCAAACAGCTTCAGCGTCTGCATATTGCTGTAGGAATCGACCATCCGGCCATTCAGCATCGATCCGGCTTCCGCCGTTTCGCGGGAATGATGGCGAATTCGCGGAACGAAGTGGCGGGCAAGCAGGCTGAAGGCGCCAAGCCAGAACAGCACGACGGCGGCAAGGGAGAAGTCCAGCCGGGCGACGAGCACGAGCGTCGTTACGGCATAGATGCCGACGAACCAGACGCTTTCCATCAGCGAGGTGACGAGATCGCCGGTTGCCTGCCCGGCCGACCAGACCTTGGTGACGATACGTCCGGAGAAATCGCTCTGAAAGAACGATAAAGACTGGCGGGAGACATGGAGATAGGACTGCCAGCGTGCTAGATTATAGAAACCAGGCGTGATCACCTGCTGATCGACGAGCGCGATCAGGAAGGCGACGACGAAGCGCACGACCCCGATGAGGGCGAGCATGCCGAACAGTTCGCCGCCATGGGCTGCGAGAAGTCCGCTCCAGCCGGCGCCGGGCTTGATACTGCCGAGGATATCGACCAGCCGGCCGACGAACCAGAAGAGCGCCGCCTCGATTGCCGCCGATGTCCCGCCGAGAACGAGCATGGCGATGAACGGCATTCTCGCCTGGCCGATATAGAACCAGACGAAGCCGAGCGTCGAGCGCGGCGGCTGGAGATTGGCGCGTGGACGGAACGGATCGATCCAGGTTTCGAACAGGCGGAGGATGGGGCGCAGGAACATAGAAGCGATATAGGCGGATTGAGGGGAGCGGCAAAGAGAATGAAAAGCGGACGCAATCTTATATTTTTGTAATAAACGATAACATCGGCGGCATCGCCATTGACTGCCCCCGAACCCGTCACAATCTGACGTTACGATCGCGTGTCACCGGAGAGAAGGTCCATGGAAACGAAAATGCTCGATGCGCATATTCCGCTTCCGCTTGCAGAGAGGCTGGATGCCCTGGCCATCGACCTGGCGCAGCCGCGCGACGAAATCGTCACCGAGGCCATCACCGCCTGGATCGACCAGGAGGAGCGCCGCCGCATCACGGCGCTGCGCACGATCGCCGCCGCCAACACCATCGTCCTGATCGAACATCACCGCGCGATCGACTGGGCCGACAGCCTTTGAACGGATAGCAACCGCGCCGGCAAATTCAAAGCAACCCTGAGAATTCAAGAGGCCCTCCCCGCTTTCGCAGGGAGGGCCTCTTTCATCTCATTCCGCAGCCTCTTCCGCTTCCTCGGCGTGATCGGAGAGGAAGCCGCCGGACTGGCGGTTCCAGAGGTCGGCATAGATACCGCCGCCCTCGATCAGTTCGCTGTGCGAGCCGGCCTCGATGATCCGGCCCTTGTCGAGCACGATCAGCCGGTCCATCTCCGTCAGCGTCGAAAGCCGGTGGGCGATCGCGATCACCGTCTTGCCCTCCATCAGGGCAAAGAGGTTCTCCTGGATTGCCGCTTCGACTTCCGAATCGAGCGCCGAAGTTGCCTCGTCAAGCACCAGGATCGGCGCGTCCTTCAGGAAAACGCGGGCGATCGCGATGCGCTGCCGCTGACCGCCAGACAGCTTGACGCCGCGTTCGCCGACCTGCGCGTCGAGCCCCTCGCGGCCCTGCATGTCGACGAGGCCTTCGATGAACTCCCAGGCATTCGCACGTTTGGCGGCCTCGATTATCTCGACGTCCGAGGCATCGGGACGGCCATAGGCGATGTTGTCGCGGATCGAGCGATGCAGCAGCGACGTATCCTGCGTCACCACGCCGATCAGCGAGCGCAGGCTTTCCTGCGAGACGCCGGCGATGTCCTGCCCGTCGATGGTGATGCGGCCGGCCTCCAGGTCGTAGAAGCGCAGCAGCAGGTTCATCAGCGTCGTCTTGCCGGCGCCGGAGCGGCCGACCAGGCCGACCTTCTCGCCCGCCTTGATGTCGAGCGACAGATTGTCGATCACACCCTTGCTCTTGCCGTAGTGGAAGCGGATGCGGTCGTAGTGGATCGCGCCCTTCTTCGCCGTCAAGGTGGGCGCACCCGGCTTGTCGACGATGTCGTGTTGCTTGCTCATCATCTCCATGCCGTCATAGACCGTGCCGATATTCTCGAACAGCGCCGAGACTTCCCACATGATCCATTGCGACATGCCGTTGACGCGCATGGCAAGACCAATGGCGATGGCGATGGCACCGACGGAGATCGCTCCGTTCAGCCAGAACCAGATCGACAGGCCCGAAATGACGAAGAGCGCAACGCAGTTGTTCAGATAGACGCTGATGTGGAAGAGCGTCACCTTGCGCATCTGCTTGTGCACGGTCTGCAGGAACTCATCCATGCCCTCCTTGGCATAGACCTCCTCGCGGCCCGCATGCGAAAACAGCTTGACGGTGGCGATATTCGTATAGCTGTCGACCACGCGCCCCGTCATCATCGAGCGCGCATCCGCCTGGGCGGCCGCGATCTTGCGAAGCCGTGGCACGAAATAGGCGACGATGCTGATATAGACGGCGAGCCAGACGAGGATCGGGATCATCAGCCGCCAGTCGGCCGCTGCGATGACGATGATCATCGTCAGGAAGTACGTCACGACATAGACGAAGACGTCGAGGATCTTCATCACCGTCTCGCGCACGGCGAGCGACGTCTGCATCACCTTGGTGGCGACACGCCCGGCAAACTCGTTGGCGAAGAACGACATGCTGTGGCGCAGCAGGAAGCGGTGCATCTGCCAGCGTGCGATCATCGGATAATTGCCGAGCATCATCTGATGCATGATGAGAGAATCGAGCCCCGCCGTCAGCGGCAGACCGACCAGCACAAGCGCCGCCATCCAGAAAAGCTTGTGACCCTCCGTCTGCAGGAAGGTGGCGCGGTCGGCATTGGTCAGCCAGTCGACGATGTCGCCCAGGAACTGGAACAGCGCCACTTCGCCGACGGCGATCAGCGCTGTCAGCAGCGCCATCAGGCCGAGCCAGGGGGCTGCCGGCTTGCTGTAATGCCAGCAGAAGGCAAAGAGACCCTTCGGCGGGGCGACAGGCTCCTCGCTCGGAAAGGGATTGAGTCGCTGTTCGAACCAGCCAAACATGAAATTGCTCCGAAACGTCAGCGTTTCGGCTCCCGGCTTCGCGCCATCCCAGCGCCATGCAAGCACATATGGGAACCGAACGTTCAAGGGGCGAGGCCGAAACAGCCGCACAATGGATCAAAAGGGGGATTTCAGAAAGAAATGCGCACTAGCGGCGGCGTGTCGCCTTAATCGGCATCACGGCGGGAAGGCGCATATCGAGCAAAATATTCATTGTGACCCTCCCTGCTGGCGATTGAAGATAGGCATGGATAACGCGAAAACCGCGAAAATTCCAGCCCTGTATTGCCGTAAATTGAACGTTTCCTGGTCAAAACGCGCCCTGTTGCGCCGAAATCACAGTTGCATTAGGCCTTTGACGGCGAAAGCGGAAAGACGGCGCATCATGACTTTACTCAGACTGGCACTCTATCAGCCGGATATTCCTGGCAATACCGGCACGATCCTGCGCCTTGCCGCCTGCCTTGGCTTCGCGGTCGATTTGATCGAGCCCGCCGGCTTCGATGTGTCCGACCGCAACCTGAAACGGGCCGGCATGGATTATATCGCCGCCGCGGCCCTCACCCGCCATGTCAATTGGGACCGCTTCGAAGCGTGGCGTCTGACCACCGGCCGCCGCCTGATCCTCGCCTCGACCAAGGCTGCGGAGCGCTACACTGATTTTGCCTTCCGCCCGGACGATATCCTGCTCTTCGGCCGCGAAAGCGCCGGCGTGCCGGATCAGGTCCATGAAGCAGCCGATGCACGCATCCTGATCCCAATGGTCGACGGCCAGCGCTCGATCAACGTCGCTGTTTCGGCCGCGATGATCGTCGGCGAGGCAATGCGCCAAACCGTCTGGACCTGACGAACGCGGGCGCCGGCGGAGCAAAGCCTGCGGAATTGCCGATCCGCTCCAGAATATGTCGCAAAATAGCGTTGTCTATCTGTGAAACCGGCGTATATTTATTAGCCGGGCAATCAAAAATTCAATATTGGCCTCCATGATTCCAATAAGTTGGAATAGCTATGCGAGGAAAGCAGCACTTCTCCAGATCTGTGAAAGAAGAATAAAAACAACAAAATGGACTCTACAATCATCATGATCAACCTGTTCGGCGCCGTGGCTCTGCTGCTGTTCGGCCTCGCGCAGGTAAAGGATGGCGTATCTAGAGCCTTCGGAGCCCGCCTCAGAACGGGTCTGGCGACCGGTACGCGCGGCAGTCTTCGTTCTTTCCTGTCGGGTCTCGTTGCAACCGTCGCGCTGCAGAGTTCGACGGCAACGGCGCTGATGACCGCCTCCTTCGTCGAACGTGACCTGATCAAGCCGCGCATGGCGCAGATCGTTCTGCTCGGCGCCAATGTCGGTACCGCGATCACAGCCTGGATCGTCGCCACCGGCATCGAATGGCTTTCCCCGCTTCTGATCCTCGCCGGCATCGTGCTTTACCGCGGCCGCTCCAGCACCAGCCAGGGCGGCGGCACGGCGCTGATCGGCATCGGGCTGATGCTGCTGTCGCTGCACCTTCTCGGCCTTGCGACGGAGCCGATGCGCGCCTCTCCCGCCCTTGCGGCCTTCATCGGCCTGCTGGACGGCGCCCTGCCCGTGGCAATGATCGTCTCGGCGGCACTCGCCTTTGCGTCCTCGTCGAGCCTTGCGGTGGTGGTGCTCATCCTGTCGCTTGCCTCGGCCGGCGTGGTCTCTGCCGAACTCGTCATCGTGCTCGTGCTCGGCGCCAATCTCGGCGGTGCGATACCGCCTGTCGTCGCGACATTGTCCGGCCCGGCTTCGGCGCGGCGCGTCACTCTCGGCAATCTCGCCATCCGCACGCTCGGCTGTCTCATCGCCCTGCCGCTGGCGGGCTACGGTGCGGAACTCATCCAGATGCTGCCCTTTGGCCCGGCCAAGCTGCCGGTCGACGCGCATCTTGCCTTCAACCTTCTGCTGGCAGCAGTTGCCTGGCCATTCTCCAGGCCGCTCGCCGCCCTGATGGCCAGGCTGGTGCCGGATCAGGCCGAGCCTGACAGTGCCCCGAAATATCTGGATGCGCAGGAGCTTTCGACGCCGGTCGTGGCCCTCGCCAGCGCCACCCGCGAAGTGCTCGGCGTCGGCGACCTGATCGAGCGCATGCTGATCCGGGTCTCCGAAGCCTTCGAGCGCAACGACGCATCCAAGCTTGCCGAGATCCCCGCCCTAGAAGAGCGCGTCGACCGACTGCAGCAGGCGGTGAAGGTCTATCTCTCCAGACTTGGCCGCGAGGGTCTCAGCGACGAGAACGCCCGCCGCTCGATCGTCGTCATCGACTATGCGATCAACCTTGAACATATGGGCGACATCATCGAGAAGGGCCTGTTGGAGCAGGTGACGAAGAAGATTTCGCTTGGCCTGAAATTCTCCGAGGATGGTCATCAGGAACTGCGCAAGCTGTTCGATCTGACGATCGACAATCTGCGCGTCGCCCAGACGATCTTCGTCACCCGCGATTTCAATCTCGCGCGTCAGATAATGGAGGTGAAGGTCGAGGTGCGCCGGATGGAAAAACAATCTGCCGAGCGCCACCTCGAACGTCTGCGCGATGGCCGTGCCGACAGCCTGCAGACGAGTTCGCTGCATCTCGACATGCTGCGCGACCTGAAGCGCATCAACGCCCACATCGTCTCCGTCGCGCATCCAATCATGGATGAAAGCGGCCTCTTGATCGAAAGCCGCGTACGCACCACTGCGAAGTGACGATCAGTCGGCCGAAGGCAGGCGACGCATGGTGAATTCGATCTGGTCGCCGTCGAGCTGGCGCCAGCTTTCCACCTCGGTCCAGTAGGCGGCTTTCGGATATTCGTCGAACCATTCGCGCGCCTTGGCCCGCGCGTCCATGAGGCCGAGGCAATATGTCTCACGCACGAAATGGTCCTTCTTGCGCAGAGGATTTTCCGCCCGATGTCTCGCTATCCTGCGCTTCAGCCCATCGAAGGATGGAGGTCCTGGAACTTTTTTCATCTAACCTACCTCTTGGGAAAAGGTAGTATCGAAATACTTGATTTGCGAGTCGAATCTTGGAAGCGCCCAACCGTGCTTGGCTACGCTTGGCGAGATGCTGCGCCAACTGCTAATCATGGCGCGCAATCAAGAATGAGCGAGTCGCTTCCACAGCGGATGTGACCGCCGGAGGCGCAAATGGAAAGACCGGAACTGCCGATCGGCTTGCCTGACGATATCGAAGAGAAGAAGGCTGCCGCCCGCAATTGGTTCGAGGGATTGCGCGATACGATCTGCGCCTCCTTCGAAGCCATCGAAGACGAATTGGAAGGGCCGCTCTCCGACCAGGAACCCGGCCGCTTCGTCGCCAAGGACTGGTCACGCGAAAACGGCGCCGGCGGCGGTGGCCGGATGTCGATGATGGAAGGCCGCGTCTTCGAAAAGGTCGGCGTCCACACCTCCACCGTTCACGGCGAATTCTCCCCGGATTTCCGGACGCAGATACCAGGTGCCAAGGATGATCCGCGTTTCTGGGCCTCGGGCATCTCGCTGATCGCCCACCCCGTGAACCCCAACGTTCCCGCCGTGCATATGAACACCCGCATGGTGGTCACATCAAGCCGCTGGTTCGGCGGCGGCGCCGACCTGACGCCGGTGCTGTCGCGCCGCCGGACCCAGGAGGACGAGGACAGCCAGCTCTTCCACAAGGCGATGGAGATCGCCTGCCGCAATCACGCCGTCGCCGATTACGATGCCTACAAGGCCTGGTGCGACGAATATTTCTTCCTGAAGCACCGCAATGAGGCCCGCGGCATCGGCGGCATCTTCTACGACTGGCTGCATTCGAGCGAGGAAGCTGGTGGCTGGAACGCCGATTTCGCCTTCACGCGCGATGTCGGCCGGGCCTTCGCCATGGTCTATCCGAAGATCGTTCGCTCCAACTTCAACAAGTTGTGGACAGAGGCCGATCGCGACGAACAATTGATCCGCCGGGGCCGCTACGTCGAATTCAATCTGCTGTATGATCGCGGCACGATCTTCGGCTTGAAGACCGGCGGCAATGTGGAATCCATTCTCTCCTCGCTGCCCCCCGTCGTCCGTTGGCCGTGAGACTGTGATATCTCATCGATAAATTCGAGTTGATAGACCTTCACGAAAATTCAGCGCGTCCTAACTTTATATGTATGTGCGTAACAATCGGAGGAGGATTGTCATGACGATACAAAGTGGCTCGCCTACGTCCACGGATGTCCAGGAAACATCCCGCACGATCGACACATCCGAGTTTTTGACGCGCATCGCGGAGAAACTGCGGGCCAAGAGCGGCTCGGATTTGCCGCTGTCCTGCTTCATCGAGCAGGTCAAGCTGCAACTGGCCGGCGGGAAATCACCGGAACAGCTGCAGAACGAAGCCGCGGCCGCCAACAGCAACATGCCCGGCCAGCTTTCGGATACCTACAAAGCCTGGGCGATGCCCGACTGAAAGACCTTTTCCGGTCGTCATCTTATGCCGGCCGGAACCTTCTCCTCCTCCGCACATTCATCAATCGCGTGAAAGCGCGATGGGCGTTGCGTTTCAGACAGAGGAGAAAACCATGCGACTTTTCGAATGCGGCACCCTCGTTCCCGGCTGCGCTTGGCACACCCGGGCGGATAATGACGCAGAAGTGGTTCGCCGCGCCGTCGAGCACCTGAAGACGACCCACGGCGAAACGACCATACGCGAAAACATGGTTGATAACATCAAGGCCCGCATCCGCGACGAAGCGACCGCCGCCTGATAGCTGGGCGAGTATCGATACCAACGACCAAAGCCGCCGCATCCGACGGATGCGACGCCGCTTTGCCTATTGCACGCGTTCCTGCAGCCGGACGAGCAGTTCCGCCCGGTCGGAGGCGAAATTTTCCTCCACCCACTGGTTTTCCAGGCCGGCAAGCAATTCGCCGACGCGCGGGCCGGACGCCACTCCCGCCGAAATCACGTCGCCGCCGTTCAGCGGAAACTGCGGCTTCTTCCAATGCATTGCCTTGTCCAGCAGCTTGATGAGCCGCGCCGACCGCGCCATTTCGTCGAAATCGCCTTCAGCCTTGCCGCGTGCCACCGCAAGCGCCAGCTTCAGCCGCGTCGTGATGCCGTCGGCGCCGTTGCGGTAAAGCAGCCTTTCGAAGGCGGCCGGCGACATCTCGTCATTGACGGGCGCTGCCATTGCCCAGGCCTTGAGAGTGGCCGCTTCCGCATTCGAGAGCTTGAGCCGGGCCGCAAGCGCCTCCACGCGCCCCGCGTCAGGCGGCACGATCGCCGCAAGGCGCAGCAACGGATCGGGCGTCCAGCCGAGCGCCTTTTCGGTGGTGATCAGCGATGGGATCGCATCGATGCCCCATCGTTCCGATTCCGGCAGGATTTCCGTCAACACGGCCACCTGCCGCATCCAGAGCAGCGCCCGGCCAGGATCGGCAGCACCGAGCAGCTTTCGCAATTCCGACCAGACGCGTTCTGCCGAAAGCATCTTCAGTTTTGAACGCGCTGCCGAACAGGCCTTCAGCCCCTCGGCGTCCGGCCGTCCTGACCCGTAATAGGCAAAGAAGCGGAAAAAACGCAGGATGCGCAGATGATCTTCGGCAATACGCCTTGCGGCATCGCCGATGAAGCGGATGTTGCGCGTCTTAATGTCGGCAAGTCCGCCGACGAGATCCACCACCTCGCCGTCGGCATCGGCGTAAAGCGCGTTGATCGTCAGATCCCGCCGTTCGGCATCTGCCTTCCAGTCGGTGCTGAAAGCAACCTTGGCATGGCGTCCGTCGGTCTCGATGTCGGTGCGAAGCGTCGTCACCTCGAAGGGTTTGCCGTCGATGACGAGCGTCACTGTGCCGTGCTGCAGGCCGGTTGGTACCGCCTTGATGCCCGCCGCCACTGCCCGCTCGATCACCGCCTCCGGTCTGAGCGTCGTGGCGATGTCGACATCGCTGACCGGCAGGTCCATCAGGCTGTTGCGCACCGCGCCGCCGACCACCCGTCCTTCCCCGCTATCGGCGTTGAGAAGTGCGAAGATCCGGCCGAGTGCCGGGTCGCGGAACCATGCTTGGTCGGCAAGGCCGGTCATGCATAAAGCCTTTCGTAAAGCGTGCGGACGATGCCGGCGGTGATGCCCCAGATCATTCTGGTTTCATAGGGCACGCGGTAGAAATGTCGGTCGATCCCGTCGATGACACGCCTGTCGCGGGTGTGATTGGCAGGATCCATCAGGAAGGAAAGCGGCACCTCGAACACGTCGTCCACCTCGGTCGGGTTCAGCGTCAGCGCGAAGCCCGGCGTGACGACGCCGAGCACAGGCGTGATGCGGAAGCCCGTCGAGGCAAGATAATTCGGCAAGCGACCGACGGTTTCGACGAAGGAACCGGCCAGGCCGATCTCCTCTTCCGTCTCGCGGATCGCCGCCATTTCGGGCGAGACATCTGCGGGATCGATCGAACCGCCGGGAAAGGCGATCTGCCCGGAATGTTTGCGCAGCGTCGCCGTGCGCTTGGTGAAGATCACCTGCGCCTCCTCGCCGTCGTCGACGACGGGCACCAGCACGGCGGCGTCGCGCAGCTTGAAGGTTTCGACTTCGGCGACGATATCGGGGTTGAGGATATGGTCCCCGTGATCGCGCCAGGCATGATCGACCGGCCCGCCATTCTGGTTGAGCGCACGGCGACGGAATTCGGCTGCTGAGAACAGCGGATAACGTTGGGTAATTGCATCATTCATCGGGAAAGCGCATCCAGTTCGTCGGCCGGCATGACCGGGAAGACCTCGCCCGCGGAGCGGATCGCAAACATCGCGCGCCCTCCCACGTCGAAAGTCTCGCCGAGCGCGACCAGTTCATACATCACCGCACGCGACACCAGCGCCTCCAGCCGCCCGCGCACATGCAGATAGGGTTTCAGTTCGGCGTTGCCGTCCGCAATGGCAAAACGCAGCCGATGGTCTCCTCCCGCCTCCACGACATCGCCGACATTGGTACGGAAGGTCAGCACCTGCTGACCCTCTCGGTCCGTCACGCTCATCTCCACGGCGGTGAAAGGCGCGTCGACGACCCTTATCCCGACCTTTTCCACAGGAGTTACGAGATAGGTCTTCTTATCATCGTCCTTCCTCAAAACCGTCGAAAACAGCCGCACCAGCGCCGGCCGACCGATCGGCGTGCCCATGTAGAACCAGGTGCCGTCGGCCTTGATTTCCATGTCGATATCGCCGCAAAAAGGCGGATTCCACCGCTCGACCGGCGGTAAGCCGCGTTTTTCTCCGCCACTTTCGTCAGATGCACGCGAAATCAGTGCGGCAAGTCCCGCCGCATCCGCCTGTCCGCTGATTTCCTCGGCTGCCATTCTTCCGTCCCGGTTTGTCCTTAACGAAGTGAAGTCACGAGATAGTCATTCGCAACGAACTTGTCAGCCCGTCTCATCTCCATAACTCTATCGGGTATGAGGCACATGTATAAGTCCGCCGATTCGCTGCCGAATGATTTCAGCCGTTGGAGATGCCCGTGGGTATGATGAAGACCGAATCCAGCCTCGATGAAAAGGCGATCGTCGCCGCCGCCGAAAAGGCGCTCTCCGATATCGCCGCCATCCGCGCGGAAGTCTCGAAGGTGATCTTCGGTCAGGAAAGCGTCGTCGAAAACACCATCCTCGCCGTGCTCTCCGGTGGCCATGCCCTGCTTGTCGGCGTTCCCGGTCTTGCCAAAACCAGGCTGGTGACGACGCTCGGCGAGGTGCTCGGCCTTGCCGCCAACCGCATCCAGTTCACGCCGGACCTGATGCCCTCGGATATTCTCGGCTCCGAGGTGATGGACCAGGACGACAGTGGACGCCGCTCCTTCCGTTTCGTCAAGGGCCCGGTCTTCGCCCAGCTCCTGATGGCCGACGAGATCAACCGCGCCTCGCCACGTACCCAGTCGGCTCTTCTGCAATCCATGCAGGAATATCACATCACGATCGCCGGCCAGCGCTATGACCTGCCGGCGCCCTTCCATGTGCTCGCCACCCAGAACCCGCTCGAGCAGGAAGGCACCTATCCCCTGCCCGAAGCCCAGCTCGACCGCTTCCTGCTGCAGGTCGACGTCAACTATCCCGAACTTGCCGCTGAGCGGCAGATCCTGCTCGAAACGACGGGCCTGGGCGAAACCCGGCCGGAAGCCATCATCGATGCGCAGCGGTTGATCGAGATCCAGACCCTGGTGCGCCAGATGCCGGTGAGCGACACGGTCGTCGACGCCATCCTGGCGCTGGTGCGTTCGGCCCGTCCCGGACAGGGCAATGCCTCGACCGACAAGAACGTCGCCTGGGGTCCAGGCCCGCGTGCCGGCCAGGCAATGATGCTCTGCGCGCGTGCCCGCGCCCTTTACGAAGGCCGTCTCGCACCGTCTCTGGACGATATTTTCGCGCTCGCCGAACCCATTCTCCAGCACCGCATGGCGCTGACTTTCGCCGCCCGCGCCGAAGGCATGTCGGTGCGCGACGTCATCGCCGGACTGGTCAAGCAGGCAAAGGGATAAGGAAGCCGGACGCGTGGCATCTATCGGACAGATCGTCAATCCGACACCCGGCAGCGATGCCCTTTCCCGCGCCAGGCAGCGGGCCGCCCTGGTGCCGGACTGCCTGGTGGAAGCCAAGCGCATCGCCAACACGGTGATCGCCGGCTGGCATGGCCGCCGCAAGCGCGGCATCGGCGAGAATTTCTGGCAGTTCCGTCCCTATTCAGAGGGCGAGAGCCTGTCGCGCATCGACTGGCGCCGCTCCGCCCGCGACGACCACACCTATGTGCGCGAACGCGAATGGGAGGCGGCGCACACGATCTGGCTCTGGTGCGACATGTCGCCCTCGATGATGTACAAGTCGAGCTACGGCAATGTCTCCAAGGAAAGCCGCGCGCTGGTCATCATGCTGGCGCTTGCCGAAATCCTCGCCCGCTCCGGCGAGCGCATCGGCTGCCCCGGCATCATGGAACCCGCCTCCGCCCGCAACGCTGCCGAACGCCTCGCATCCGCGCTCATGCACACGCCGCTGACCGGCGGTCTGCCGGAAACGGCGATGATCCGCGGTTGGAGCGATCTCGTCCTCATCGGCGACTTCCTCGACGATGCGCCGGCAATCATGGAACGGCTCGGGCCGCTGGCCCGCCGCGGCCTGCGCGGCCACGTGGTCGAGATATCCGATCCCGCCGAAGAGATATTCCCCTATAGCGGCCGCACCGAATTCACCGATCCGGAGAGCGGCGCAAAGCTCGTTTCCGGCCGCGCCGAACACATTCGCGAGGCCTATCGCAACGCCTACCTCGCCCGCAGGGACAGCCTCGGCCAGTCGCTACGCCATCTCGGCTGGACCTTCGCAAGCCACCGCACCGATCATCTTGCTTCCGAGGCGCTGGTCGCGGTGCACATGTATCTGTCCGGCATGCCGGCCAAGGCGACGCATGGAGGGCAGCTATGAACGCCCTTCCCTTCGCTTTCGCCTATCCCGCCATTCTCGGCGCGCTCGTCGCCCTGCCCGTCATCTGGTGGCTGCTGCGGCTGACACCGCCACGCCCGAAGACCGAGGTCTTCCCGCCGCTGAAGATCCTCGCTTCCGTGCTGAAGCGCGAGGAGACGCCGGCACAGAGCCCGTGGTGGTTGACGCTGCTGCGCATGCTGCTCGCCGCCGCCATCATCCTTGCGATCGCCGATCCAGTTTTCAATCCGCGCACCAGTTCGCTCGCATCGGGCGGCCCGCTCGTCCTCTTCGTCGACAACAGCTGGGCGGCGGCACCCGACTGGGAGCGCCGCATCCAGACCGCCGACGCGTTGATAGACGACGCCGAATCCGCCGGCACGCCGGTGTCGATCACCTTTACCGCCGATCCGACCAACGACGCCGTGCCCGGCACCGCCACGGCCGCCCGAGACAAGCTGCGCGCCGCCGAGCCGCGACCGCTGGTGCCAGACCGCGAACGCGCCTTCCAGGCACTGCGCGGCGCGCTGAACGGCATCAAGCCCGGCACCCTCGCCTTCCTGACCGATGGCGCCGCTGCCAAGGCCGACGACGCCACGGTGCGCAGACTCGCCGAACTCCAGCCCATCGATCTCCGCCTGATCGAGGGCGATGCCGCAAGGACGGTCGCGATCACCGCCGCCAACAATGCGGCTGATGCCATGACCGTCAAGGTCACGCGGCTCAACAGTTCGCAGGCCGCATCGGTGGCGCTGAACGCCGTCGATACCCAGGGCCGCTCGATTGCCAACGGCAGGGTAGATTTCCGTCCCGGCCAGAGCGTCGCGACGAGTTCGATCACCGCCCCCTTCGAGATGCGCAACGACTTCGCGCGCGTCAGCGTCGACAACGGCGCCACGGCTGGCGCCGTCCACCTTCTCGACGACGCATTCAAGCGCCGCCGCGTCGTCTTGCTGTCGGGTGAAGGAGGCGATGAGTTCCAACCGCTGCTCTCTCCGCTCTATTATATCCAACGGGCACTGCAGCCCTATGCTGATCTGATCCAGCCCGCCGATTCCGATCTTTCGGTCGCGATACCAAAACTTCTCGCCAGCAATCCCTCCATCATCATCATGGCCGATATCGGCCGGCTGCCTGAGGAAACCTACGAGCCTCTGACGCGGTGGATATCGAATGGCGGCATGCTGCTGCGTTTCGCCGGCCCGCGCATGGCGGCTGCCCCCGCCGACGATCCATTGATTCCCGTCATCCTGCGCCAGGGGGAACGGGCGCTTGGCGGCACATTGTCCTGGAGCGAGCCGCAGTCGCTTGCCGAATTTCCGAATTTTGGGCCTTTCGCCGGCATAGCTCGCCCCGCCGATGTCGTCGTCAAGCGGCAGGTGCTTGCCGAACCGACGCCCGATCTTGCCGAACGCACCTGGGCAAGCCTGGCTGACGGCACACCGCTGGTCACGATGAAACAGATCGCATCCGGCCAGATCGTCCTGTTTCATGTCACCGCCGAGGCCACCTGGTCCGATCTGCCGATCTCAGGTACCTTCGTCGACATGCTGCGTCACCTCCTGCAGATATCGCGATCGGGCGGCGTGACGTCGGAGGCGCGCGGCAATGCGCGTGTCTCCGAAACCCTGCCGCCATTCCGCATGCTCACGGCCAAGGGCACGCTCGTCTCCGAGACGGGCTCGGCGCGGCCGCTCATTCCGCAGGCCGGAGCCGAACCGACCGCGAATTTCGACAATCCGCCCGGGCTCTATGGCTCGGAGGATGGTTTCACCTCCCTGAACGTGCTGCCCGAGAACGCCGAACTGACGCCGCTCGACACAACCGGGACCAATGCCGTGCGCGAAGGCCTGATCGGCGGCGAAAGCTGGTCGGCAAAACCCGCACTCTTTTTCGCAGCCTTTCTGCTGCTCTTGGCCGACAGCCTGATCGTTCTCTTCATGAATGGCGCATTCTCACGATTGCGCCCGGCTGTCCGCACCGCAGCGATGGTCGCGGTCGCCGTCGGCGCCGGCTTCCTCGTGCAACCCGGCACGCTTCACGCCAACGATTCCCAACCCGGCGACGACCTCATCCTGCAGAGGCTCGATAACACCCACCTCGCCTATGTCGTTACTGGCGAACAGGAGGTGGACAATATTTCCGAGCGCGGTCTCGAGGGACTGACCCAGTTTCTGACTTTCCGCACGACGCTGGAGCCGGCGCCGCCGGTGGGCATCGATCTCACCAAAGACGAGCTGTCCTTCTATCCGATCATCTACTGGCCGGTTTCGGCAACGGCGCCGATGCCGTCATCGGCGGCGATCAGCCGTATCGACGCCTATATGCGCAATGGCGGCACCGTGCTTTTCGATACGCGCGACCAGATCAGCGCATTGGACAATGGCGGCAATGTCAGCGCCAACGGCGAGAGGCTACAGGCAATCCTCGCCAATCTCGACATTCCGCCGCTGGAGCCGGTGCCATCGGACCACGTGCTGACGAAATCCTTCTATCTCCTCTCGAGCTTTCCCGGCCGTTATACCGGCAGCCCCCTCTGGATCGAGGCGCGGCAGGGCGGCCAGGAGCCGAGCGAAAAATCGGCGGCGACGGCCGACGGCGTTTCGCCGATCCTGATCACCGGCAATGATTTTGCCGGCGCCTGGGCGATCGACGACAACGGCGTACCGATACTGCCGACCGTGCCGTCCGATGAAACGCAGCGCGAGTATGCCTACCGTTCCGGTGTCAACATCATGATGTACATGCTGACCGGCAACTACAAGACCGACCAGGTCCATGTTCCCGACCTTCTCGAACGGTTAGGACAATGAGATGACCTTCGATTTTTCGCCCTTCCTGCCCTGGTCGGTTCTGGCCGCACTGGCCGTCGTCAGCGCTGTTATCGCCGCCTTCGCGATCTGGCGCGGCATTCGCGGCGCCTGGATCAGAACGCTGTCGGCACTCGCCATGCTGACTGCGCTTGCCAATCCCGTGCTGCTGCAGGAGGACCGCGATCAGCTGTCGACGATCGTGCCTGTTCTCGTCGATCGCAGCCAGAGCCAGCAGACGCCCGATCGCGTCAAGATGACCGACGACGCGCTTGCGGCGCTGAAGGGACAGCTCGCTCGCTTCCCGCAGATAGAGCCGCGCTTCGTCGATGTCGAAGGCGACGTCAATTCCGACGTGCCGTCCACGCGCCTGTTCGACGCCCTGTCGGCCAATATCGCCGATGTTCCGCCCGCCCGCATCGGCGGCGCCATCATGCTGACCGACGGGGAGGTCCATGATGTTCCAGCCGCCAATCAGGCGCTCGGTTTCGACGCCCCGATCCATGGCCTGGTCACCGGCAAGGCCAACGAATTCGATCGCCGCATCGAAGTCATCAAGGGCCCGCGCTTCGGCATCGTCAACGAGGAGCAGCAGGTGATCCTGCGCGTCTTCGACGACGGCCCGAGCCCCGGCGGCACAGCCGATGTCACGGTGAAGCTGAACGGTGACGAGATCGCCACCCTGCAGGCGACCCCCGGGCAGGATACGCCCTTCTCCTTCAAGGTGCCGGGTGGCGGCAGCAACGTGCTCGAATTCTCGGTCGCAGCCCTTCCCGGCGAAGTCACCACCGCCAACAACCGCGCCGTCCACGTCATCGACGGCATCCGCCAGAATCTCCGCGTCCTGCTTGTCTCCGGCGAACCGCATGCCGGCGAGCGCGCCTGGCGCAACCTGCTGAAATCGGACGCGTCGGTCGATCTCGTCCACTTCACCATCCTGCGTCCGCCGGAAAAACAGGACGGCACGCCGATCAACGAGTTGTCGCTGATCGCCTTCCCGACGCGTGAGCTCTTCGTCGACAAGATCAAGGATTTCGACCTGATCATCTTCGACCGCTACCAGCACCGCGGCGTGCTGCCGCTGCTCTATTACGATTACATCGCGCAATATGTCGACAATGGCGGCGCGCTGCTGATCGCCGCCGGTCCCGAGCACGCCGGCCCCGATTCCATTGCACTGACGCCACTTTCCTCGGTCCTGCCGGCAACGCCCACCGGCCAGATGATCGAGAAGGCCTTCTATCCCCGCCTCTCCGAGGAAGGCCGCAAACATCCCGTCACGCGCGGCCTTGATGGTTCGGACGAGGATCCGCCGCATTGGGGCCGCTGGTTCCGCAGCGTCGATGTCGACCGGCCGCAGGGCGAAACGATCATGCTCGGCGCCGACAACCATCCGCTGCTGGTGCTGAACCGCGCCGGCCAGGGCCGCGTCGCCATGCTGCTTTCCGATCAGGGCTGGCTCTGGGCGCGCGGCTTTGAAGGCGGCGGTCCGAACGTTTCGCTCTATCGCCGGATCGCCCATTGGCTGATGAAGGAGCCGGCGCTCGAGGAAGAAGCGCTGACGGCGCGCGCCTCCGGCCGGACCCTTGAAGTCACGCGCCAGACGATCGGCGACAATCCCGGCAACGCCACCGTGCGTTATCCCTCCGGCAAGACCGAAACCCTGCCGCTCACCCAGTCCGAACCGGGCCTCTACAAGGCCGAGAAGAGGATGGACGAGATCGGCCTTTTCGAAATCCGCAACGGCAAGCTATCGACGCTTGTTCATATCGGCGCCGTCGACGCACCGGAATTCAAGGCGATGATCTCGACGACCGATGTGCTGCAGCCGGTCGCCGACAGAAGCAAGGGTCTCGTCACCCGGGTCGCCAATGCGAATGGCGCGATCTCCGTCCCGCCGATCCTGCCGGTGCGCGGCCAGGTCCGCGTCGCCGACAATGATCGCATGATGATCCGCATGACCAGCGAGACGGTCTTGAAGGGCATCAACACGCTGCCGCTCTTTGCCGGGTTCGCCGGCGTCGGCATCCTGCTGCTCGCCTTCGGCGCCATGTGGTGGCGCGAAGGACGGTAATCTCATGCCGGAATTCGAGCTGACCGCCTCACCCTCGCCGGAGGAACTCGCGGCGATCACCGATGCGCTCTCGGCCTTCAACACCGGCGATGTCGGCCCCTCGGATCGCCGGCCGCTCGCCGTCCTCATCCGCGATACCGACGGCAAGGTGACCGGCGGTCTTTCCGGCTTTACTGCCTGGGGCTGGCTCTTCATCCAGATGCTTTATATTCCCGACACGCTGCGCGGCACCGGTCTCGCCGGCGAGATCCTCGCAAAAGCGGAAGACGAGGCGAGAACCCGGGGATGCCGCGGCGCCTGGATCGACACTTTCAGCCCGCTGGCGCTGCGAGCCTATCTGCGTCAGGGTTATGAGGTTTTCGGGGAGCTTCAGGATTTCCCGGAAGGCCGCACGCGCAGCTTCCTCCGCAAAAACCTCTGATCATCCGTGCCAGGCGATGATGCCCTTCAGCCGTTCGTGCACGCCCTCGGCGATCGGAACGACGAGCACGCGGCCGGGATCGACGGGGCCCGGGAAGGACAGCGCGTTGTAGGCGACCTTCTCGAAGCCGAGCGGGCCGTAATAGGGCGGATCGCCGACGAGGATGACGGCTTCCGAGCCCTTGCGTCTAGCCGCCTCCACCGCGATCCGCACCAGCTCCCGGCCGATGCCCTGATTCTTATGGGAGGGGCGGACGGCGAGCGGGCCGAGCAGATGCCCCTTCACGGAGCCTGCCAGCACCGGCGTCATGCGCACGGAGGCGATCGTCTCACCGTCGTCGGCGCAGATGAAGGAGAGCGACAGATCGTGCGGCCCCTGCTCGCGGATGCGCGCGGCGGCACGCGTGAAACGGCCAGGACCGAAGGCTTCTTCGTTGATGTGTTCGATGGCGGCGTCGTGGGACGCGTCTTCGGTGAGGTAGACGAGATCGTGCTTGTACATGATGACAGAAACCGGATGGACAGATTGATGGGTCTCGAACACGCCTTGGGCGTTCGGGAACATCAGCGTCGTCGCGGGTTTCTGGAAATGAACATCAAGCAGGGGTCCGAAAATCGTGAAAAGGCCGATAGCAGGAAAAATTTCCGTCGTCCAACGCAAAATGCACGACGTGACGCTCTGTTCAATCTTTGCCGCCTGTAAAGCCCTGCCATCTGCGATATCTTCCGTTCCAACACGCAATCAAAGGGATGAACACCATGGGAATGCTGGTGGATGGCGTCTGGCATGACGTCTGGTACGACACGAAGGAGAGCAAGGGCCATTTCAAGCGGCAGCCCTCGCAGTTTCGCAACTGGGTGACGTCGGACGGTGAAGCCGGCCCTTCCGGCGCCGGCGGCTTCAAGGCCGAGGCCGGGCGTTACCACCTCTATGTCTCGCTTGCCTGCCCCTGGGCGCATCGCACGCTGATCTTCCGCAAGCTGAAGAAGCTCGAAGGGCTGATCTCGGTCTCCGTCGTCGATCCGCTGATGGCGGAGAATGGCTGGGAGTTCAAGGTCGGCGACGGCGCCACCGGCGACCAGCTCTTCGGTGCGTCCGCGCTCTGGCAGATCTATGTCAGAGCCGATCCGCACTATTCCGGCCGCGTCACCGTTCCCGTGCTCTGGGACAAGAAAACCGGCACGATCGTCAGCAACGAATCCGCCGAGATCATCCGGATGTTCAATAGCGCTTTCGACGGCTTGACCGGCTCGAAGGCCGATTTCTATCCCGAGGATATCCGTGCCGAAATCGATGCGCTTAATACTACCGTCTACGACACCGTCAACAACGGCGTCTACAAGGCGGGTTTTGCCACAACCCAGGCGGCCTATGAGGAAAACGTCGGCAAGCTGTTCGAAACGCTCGACATGCTCGACGAACGCTTGGGCAAGGGCCGCTACCTCTTCGGCAACAGATTGACCGAGGCCGACTGGCGCCTGTTCACCACGCTGGTGCGCTTCGACCCCGTCTATGTCGGCCATTTCAAGTGCAACATCCGCCGCATCGCCGATTACCGCAACTTACCCGGTTATCTCAGGGACCTCTACCAGACGGCGGGCGTTGCCGAGACGGTGAACCTGCACCACATCAAGCAGCATTATTACCGCAGCCACAAGACGATCAATCCGACCGGCATCGTCCCTGTCGGTCCGGCGCTCGATCTCGACAGCCCGCATGGCCGCGCCAGGCTAAATGCCGCCTGATACTTCTTACCAGCGGTGATCGGGCTCCTGCTCGCCCCGAAGCTCGGCGAGGCGGCGATGCGTCGCCTCGGTCGTACCCTCGGGCAGGCTGTCGAGGAAAAAGAACCCGCTGTCGGAGATTTCCCAGTCCGGCGGACGGGGCGCCGTCTGCTCGACGGTCGCCCTGTAGAACACGACATGGTCGCGCCGGGTCGTCGTGGTATTGAAGTAGACCTGGACCAGTTCCGGCTTGCCGATGATCCTGAGGTTGCCCTCCTCGCGTAGCTCCTTGACCAGCGCTTCTTCTACCGTCTCGTTACGCTCCAGTCCGCCGCCCGGCATATGCCAGCCACCGATATAACTGTGACGCACGAGAAAAATCCGGCCGTCCGCATCGAAGCAGGCGGCCCTGACGCCCATCGTCATGCCGCGGGCGAAGGAGAAATAAACATGTAGCAGGCGCAAGGCCAGCCTGATATGAGGGGGGCGCTTCTCTTTATCCACCATGGTTCCGTTTCGGCTATTCATCGCGCCGGATGTGTTTGATTTGTCAATAAGCTGGTCTATGTCTCGTAGCATGTTCAAGCTCGCGCATATTTCCGACGTCCACCTCGGACCGCTGCCCCGCCTTTCCATTCAAGAGCTGTTTTCAAAACGTATAACCGGCTTTGTGAACTGGCATCGAAACCGACGCAAGCACCTTTTCGGCAGCACGCTGGATCTGCTGCTCGAGGATATCCGCGCCCGCCAGGCCGATCACCTGGCCGTCACCGGCGACCTCGTCAATCTGGCGAGCGGCATCGAGATCCGCGCCGCCGCCGCCTGGCTGCGCACGCTCGGCGATCCCGCCGACACCTCGGTCGTTCCCGGCAACCACGACGCCTATGTGCCGGGCGCCTATGAGAAGTCAATGCGCGCCTGGTACGATTATGTCCGCGGCGATCTCGCCCCGCCGCAATGGCAGGAGGATCGCCACGTCTTCCCCTATCTGCGCATCCGCGACAAAGTCGCGATCGTCGGTTGCTCGACGGCGGTCGCCACCCCTCCCTTTGCCGCTTCCGGCTTTTTCGGCGCGCGCCAGGCCCGCGACACCGTCAACATGTTGCGCGCGGCCGGCGAAGCCGGTCTCTTTCGCGTCGTCATGATCCACCATCCGCCGATCCGCGGCGCCACGGCCTTCTACAAACGGATGATCGGCATCCGCCGCTTCGCCGCCGTAATTTCGACGGGCGGCGCCGAACTCGTGCTGCACGGCCATACGCACCTGAACACGCTGCACTGGCTGCGCGGCCAGGTGCAGCCGGTGCCCGTCGTCGGCATCGCGTCGGCGTCGCAGGGACCCGGCAGCATCAAGCCGCCTGCCGCCTATAACCTCTTCTCCATCGAGGGCTCTCCAGGTGCCTGGGAACTCCGCGGCGAGCGTTTCAGCCTCAACAGGGCCGGCGACGCGGTGATACCGGAAAGCGCCGATATTTTCGCGCGTTAGCACCAGTTCCAGACTCTGTTTGTGCAGCACTTGAATCGATCTGCGAAGAGATCAGACCATCGTCGCGACATTTGCCGTGGAGGTTGCTTACCCTCTTGGTATTTTTAATGGTAAGCGTACAATTCCAGCAACAGCATCGCCTGAGAACGGAGCCCGCCCATGACTTCTCCTTTCCGTCGCCTGTCCAGATTTTCGCTCGCCGCCGGCTTTGCCTTCGGCATCGCCACGGCCGCTTTCGCGGTCGGCGACAACAACGATGACACCAATCCGCCGCCGAAGACGCAGACGACCAAGACCTGCACCGGCGGCAAGGTCTGGGACAAGGCCAAGAAGGAATGCGTCAACCCGAAGAAGAGCAGCTTCAACGACGACGATCTCTATAAGTTCGCCCGGGAGTTTGCCTATGCCGGCCAGTATGACAACGCCATCACCGTGCTCAATCTCGCCCGCAACCAGAACGACCCGCGCATCCTGAACTATCTCGGCTACGCCAACCGCAAGGCCGGCCGGATGGAGCTCGGCATGTCTTACTACCGCAAGGCGCTGCAGGCGGATGAGAACTACATCCTCGCCCGCTCCTACATGGGCATGGCGCTGGTCGAACAGGGAGACATTCAAGGTGCCCGCGTTCAGCTTGTCGAAATCCGTGATCGCGGCGGCGAAGGCACCTGGGCCTATCGCGCTCTGCTGCAAAGCTTGAACGGCTACAAGACATATTGACGCAAGCTTTGCGGGTCACACTACGAAAATCCCTTGGGAAAGAGGGATGAAGACGACCGGATGCTTGCGAAGTGCAGGAGACTTGTTTCATAAAGCACATGCATCGTCGGCGTCGATAAGGTCGGCTTCGCGCCCGAGGGCGAACCCTTCGTCCGCGAAACTATTGTGAATGCTTCTTGGATAGACCATGCGTCAACCCGCAACGACCATCGATCTCCGGCGTGATCTCGTCGGCCTTCTGCCCCGCCTTCGCCGCTTCGCGATCACGCTCGCGGGTGAGGTTGCCGTGGCCGACGAACTCGTTCAGGCCGTCTGTCAGCGCGCCATCGCCAAGGGTCATCAATGGAGCGGCGAAGGCCGGCTGGAAAGCTGGATTTACACGCTTGCCCGCCAGCAATGGACCGACGACAGCCGCAAGCGCAAGCCGAAGGCTTCCGTCCGTGGCAACGTCACCGATCTTCGTGAGGCCGCACGCGAACGCGCGGCTGCCGTCGATCCCGACGCCATCCATCACATGATCGCCGACATGCCGGATGGCGTTTCCAGCATGTTCCTGCTTGTCGACGTCGAAGGCCACAGCTACCAGCAGGCGGCCGACATTATGGGCATCCCGGTGGCAAGCGTCGTTTCGCAACTCGCCGCCGCAAGGCTGCACTTTGCCGAGCTTGCCGGCACCCACCCGATCCACAGGTACTGAATTTGCTCGATCTTAGGAAATTGCCGCTCGAAGCCCAGCTTACCGCCCTTCTCGACGGCGAAGTCTCGCCCGAACAAAGGCACGAACTGGAGCAGCGTCTGGCAAGCGACGAGAATGCGCGCCGGCTGCATGAGAAGCTGCGCCACGGCGCCGATTTCGGCCGCCGGCGCCTCGACGATATCCTGAAGGAGCCGGTGCCGCTCGCCCTCGTCCGCTCCATCAAGAGCACGCAGCCGCCGAAGACTCCGATCGCCCAGCGTGCCACGCGCCCGCAGGTGAAATTGGCGCCGAGCGGCCCGCAGGCGCTGGCCGCCGCTCTGATCCTCTTCGTCGTCGGTTGCGGCATCGGCTATTTCGTCGGCACCAGCCCGGATGCCGACGAAATCGCCACCACGACCGCCGCCACGGCGCCGGCCAATACCAGCGACTGGCTGGGCGATGTCACCGCCTATCAGCGCCTGCTGATCCGCCAGCCCCGTCACCTCGTCGAAGTGCCCGCCTCGCAGGCCGAGGAAATCTCCAGTTGGCTGACGACCGCGATCGGCGTGCCCTTCCGCGTGCCCGATCTCGGCGCCGAAGGCTGGACCTTCCAAGGCGCGCGCGTCATTCTCGGCGACAGCCGCCCTGTCGGGCAGCTCGTCTATTCCAACACCGATGGCGACGTTATCTCCATCTGCTTCCGCAAGGACGCGCAGCCGCCGGAGACCGATGACTTCAAGGAAACGATCAAGGACGAGATCGGCCTGGTGACTTGGCACAATGCCGGCACCTCCTATGTGCTGGCCGGTCCCTCCGCCGAAGCCGCACTCGGCCAGCTCGCCATGAAAATCGCCACGGCGATCTAGCGCATCGCCCGAAAATCGGAATCGATTTTCGGAAAGCACGATGCGTCGGTTCAAACTGTTAGAGCGTCCTTTGTGCGTCCGAAAGGACGCACGGTGCTTAAGGGGCCAAGTTTTTTGGCATCGCGTCGGGCTCGCTTTCTTGGATTGACGGCGTCAACACCACTTTTCCGACCGCCCTCCGCTCCTCAATGACGCGATGCGCCTCCGCGGCTCGATGCAGTGGGAAGCGACCGCCTTCGACAACCGTCAGCGCGCCCGTCGCCGCAAGATCGAAGAGCGCGCCAAAATCCTTTGGCACAGCTTGGAGCGTCAGCAGCGGCAACAGCGAAAATCCCTTGATCGACTGGTTCTGATCAAGCATGCGCTCGATATCGGCGACCCCAAGCCCGAATCGTCCCATCGCCGTCAGCACCAGCTCGCCGCAAGGCGCCAGCGCATCGAGCGTCGCCCTTGAAACCGCGCCGCCGACGGTTTCATAGATGATATCCGCGCCGAGCCCTCCGCTCAGCCCCTTGACCTCCTCCTGCCAGCGGGGCGCCGTATAGTCGACCACATGATCGGCGCCGAGAGACAGGGAAAGCGCCCGTTTCTCCTCGCTGCTCGCCGCCGCGATCACCATCTTTGCGCGGTCGCGTCTTGCAAGCTGCAGCAGCAGCGAGCCGACACCGCCGGCTGCCGCATTGACGAGGACGATTTTGCCATTGACGGGGCTGCTGCGCAGGAGATGCAGCGCCGTCAGTCCCTGCACCATCAGCGCCACAGCCATCGTGAAGGAGACAGCATCCGGCAGCGGCACCACCGCCCCGCCGTCGACCGCGACGAACTCGGCATAACCGCCCGAACCGCGGCCGATCGCAAAGAGAGGAACGGCAACCCGCGTGCCGATGAGCGAGCGATCGGCACCGGGCCCCGCCCGCTCGATGATACCCGCGACCTCGACACCGGGAAACATCGGCAGGTCGGGCGATACGGCATAGCGATCGGCCCGCATCAGTACCTCGAAGAAATTCACGCCGGCCGCATGAACGCGGATGAGAACCTCACCCGGCCCCGGCTCGGGAACCGGCAGTTCCACCACCTCGAGGACTTCGGGCGGACCGAAGCGCGTGAATTGGATCGCTTTCATAACAGATGAACCTCACGTCTGATTTGGCGTGGGGCAGGTTTAGCAATAGGATATCCTGTAAAAATACACACTCTTTCGTGCCATACCCACCAGGAGGTGACCATGGCTGAGCCGATGAAAAGACTCCCCGACCTGCCGGTCGAGCGCGCGCTGAAAGTGATTTCAGGGCGCTGGAAGCCGGTCATCCTCTACTACGTCTTCTCCGGCCCGAAGCGTCTTTCGGAGCTAAAGCGCATGATGCCTGCCATTAGCCAGAAGGTGCTGATCCAGCAGCTGCGCGAAATGGAGGAACATGGGCTGGTTGCGCGCCGGATCTTTACCGAAATCCCCGCCCGCGTCGAATACAGCGCGACCGAACTCGGTCTCGGCCTCGAACCGGTGCTGCTGGCGCTCTGCCAATGGGGCCAGCGCCATGCCGAGGCGCGCAACGAAGCCCGCGATATCGCCGACTGCATCGTCAGGCCGCGCCGCACCGATACGATCGCGGCCTGAGTTCCTTTGAGATCAGGCCTTGCCGGCCTTCACCTCGAGCACACGGTTGGCGGCCGAGACGATCGCCTCCAGCGACGCCGCGACGATGTTGGTATTGATGCCGGCGCCGAAGAGCTTGCCGCCGGGATAGGAGGTCTCGACATAGGAGATCGCCGCCGCATTCGAGCCGTGCTGCAGCGAATGCTCGGAATAGTCCTCGACCGACATCTCGATGCCGAGATAATGCGACAGCGCGTTGATGAAGCCGTCGATCGGGCCGTTGCCACGCCCTTCGATGCGCTTGATCTCGCCATTGTCGGTGATCTCGGCGGCCACGACCCGTTGGCCCTTGCGCTCAGTATCGGGATAGGTGTGGTGGTCGACGAATTTCAGGCGCGCGCTCGGCTGCGTCACGTAGCGCTCGATGAAACGATCGTGAATGCGCTTCGAAGGAAGCTCCTTGCCCTCTACGTCGGTAATGCGCTGAATGTCCTCGCGGAACTCGACCTGCAGGTTGCGCGGCAGGTTCAGCCCGTAATCCTGCTGCAGGATGTAGGCAATGCCGCCCTTGCCGGATTGCGAGTTGATGCGGATGATCGCCTCGTAGGAACGACCGACATCACGCGGATCGATCGGCAGATACGGGACCTCCCATACGGGATGGTTGGCGACCTGTGCTGCCTTCATGCCCTTGTTGATCGCATCCTGATGCGAGCCGGAGAAGGCGGTATAGACCAGTTCGCCGACATAAGGATGGCGCTCGCCGATCGCCATCTGGTTCGAATATTCGAACACTTCCTTGATGCGCTCGATATTCGAGCAGTCGATCCCGGGATCGACGCCCTGGGTGAACATGTTCAGCGCCATGGTCACCATGTCGACATTGCCGGTGCGCTCGCCATTGCCGAACAGCGTGCCTTCGACACGGTCGGCGCCTGCCAGCAATGCCAGTTCGGCAGCGGCAATGCCCGTGCCGCGGTCGTTATGCGGATGCAGCGAAATGATCAGGTTCTCGCGATTGTCGAGATTGCGGCACATCCATTCGATCTGGTCGGCATAGACGTTCGGCGTCGCCATCTCGACGGTGGACGGCAGATTGATGATCAACTTGTTATCGGGCGTCGGTTTGACGACCTCGATGACGCCGTTGCAGATTTCCAGCGCCACCTCGAGTTCGGTGCCGGTGAAGCTCTCTGGCGAATATTCGAAACGGTAGCCGCCGCCGGCCTTGGTGGCCATATCGGTGATCATCTTGGCGGCATCGACGGCGATCTGCTTGATGCCCTGCACATCCTTGGCGAAGACGACGCGGCGCTGCAGCTCGCTGGTCGAGTTATAGAAATGCACGATCGGCCGGTTTGCGCCTTCCAGCGCTTCGAAGGTACGGGTGATGAGTTCCGGGCGGCATTGCACCAGCACCTGCAGGGAGACGTCGGCGGGCACATTGCCCTCCTCCACGCACCAGCGGGCAAAATCGAAGTCGGTCTGCGAAGCCGAGGGGAAGCCGATCTCGACTTCCTTGAAACCCATATCGAGCAGCAGTTGGAACATGCGCGCCTTGCGGTCGTGGCCCATCGGATCGACCAGCGCCTGGTTGCCGTCGCGCAGGTCGACCGAGCACCAGACCGGCGCCTTGGTAATGGTCTTCGTCGGCCATGTGCGGTCGGGAATGTTTACCTGCGGATAGGCACGGTATTTCACCGCGGCGTCAGGCATGCCTTTTGCGGGGGTGGTCTTGTTCTGGGAGGATTGCGTCTTCGCGTCCATCGTATCGTCTCCTCGTCCCGGCATTTGCCCCGCCTCTTAGCCGATCGTGTCGGGCTTGGCGATAAACAAATGCGGACCTTTGTCGGTCGTTAGGTCAATTTTGAAAGTGAGTCGCGAGGAGCGATGGCCGGGCGGGCTTTCGGCCGCCGGGCGCTCCTCAAAGGACCCGGCAACCGCGCGTAAGGCCGAGGAGAAGAAGCGAGGTCAGGGCGCGCGTA